>Ga0213861_10001834_pt1 | contig 18639 bp, 28 predicted proteins | sample PICome_4_FD_160110 | JGI IMG/M metagenome (GOLD analysis project Ga0213861, IMG submission 160110) | Coastal seawater microbial communities near Pivers Island, North Carolina, United States - PICO131 | ecosystem: Environmental > Aquatic > Marine > Coastal | place: USA: North Carolina... | reverse complement strand
AGAAAAAGATGAAGCATAAAAGATTAAGAGACATTATAGAGTATGAAACAGGCTTGAATATATATGTTAATACAAGGAGAAGGGAATATGTTCAAGCGAGGGCTATGTATTACTATATACTAAGGAAAGAAACAAAGATGTCTTTACAGGCAATATCTGAAACGGTAAAGAAAAACCACGCAACTATATTGCATTCTATAAATAACTTTGATGATTGGATGGCTGCCGATCCTGAACTTAACAAGGCTTATAAGAGGGTGTTGAAATCTTTCTTTAGTTCAGGAGACATCAATAATACTTCTCCAAAGGTAAACGGAGAAATAATTGAATCTTTGATAAATGAGAATCAGTCTATGAAAAAGAAGTTGTCCGATATGAGTAAGGAAATCCATAAAGCAAGAAAGAATCCTTTGGTTGATTTAGTTTATGATGTGCCTCAAGAAAGACAGGAAGAAGCCTATAACCGAATTGATCTAATGATTAAGGGGTGGGCTTGGAAGTACGAGGATAAGTGTGAAATCATAGGGGGGTTTAATTCGGTGGATGCGTACTAATGATTGTAAGAGAGAACGAAATAAAATTAATAGATAAAAAAATAGAAAAAATGAGTAAAGGTTTAAAGAAAGGATTTTGGGCAGGGTTATTAGCTTTTGTATTGGCAAAGATAAGTCATTTGTTAATCACACTTGCACTTGGAATGTGGCTTGTTATTACATTTGGATATACTCAAGCGGTAAGGCAAACGGCTACAATTATAGACAACCCAATTATAGGACTAATATATCTTATATTGGTTACTCGATTCATATATATAAAAATAACAAAAAATGATTGATACATCAATACATTTTAAATAAGATACAATGAGTATAGCAATTAAAATTCTTCTCAAAAGAATACAGATTTTAAACAAGGAAATTGAAAAAGCAGAAATATTTTTTGAGGAAACCGAATTAATGTCCGATTACTATTTTACTTTGAATGATTTAACAAATATGTCAAATGAAATATTGGAGTTACAAAAAGCTATTAAAATTTTACTACAACACAATGAAACAATAACAAAATGGGCAGACCGAGAAAAGGAGAGGAGAAACGTAAGATGAGGCGAATTGGAGAACCTAAAGTTCCCGAACCGCCAAAAGAAGAAGTTGTCAAGGTTGATGGCAGAAGAAACAACGGTGCTGTAAGAGGCGTTTCAAGAGGTCAAGGAAGAAAGCCTAAAGCTAAAGAGGAGGATATAAAGAACTTCTCATTGAAAGCTATGAAAAAGGTTTTTGGTAGTGAAGATAAGGCTTGGTTAAAACTCGCTGAATTATCTCAAGACAGCTTCCCTCATTTGAGATTGCTTTGGGAATATAAATATGGCAAACCAAAAGAACAAAAAGACCTCAATGTGAAAGCAGAAATTAATATACCAATAGTAAATTTCTTGGACAAGGAGAAAACTATAGACATTGAATCAGAAGAAGTAGAAGGAGATGAATAGCATTGACTTACATCCTAAATATCAGAGTTTATTTAATAGTGATAGTAGATACCACGTTGTTACAGGTGGGCGAGGTTCAGGTAAATCTTTTGGAGTAAACACCTTTTTAGTGTTACTTACTTACGAGAAAGGTCATCGTATATTGTTTACTCGATATACAATGACATCGGCAGGTATGAGTATTATTCCTGAATTCCTTGAGAAGTTAGAGTTGATGGGGGTTGCCGAACACTTCACGATTACCAAAACAGAAATCATAAACAATCTAACAGGCAGTTCTATATTTTTTAGTGGGATAAAGACATCAAGTGGCGATCAAACAGCAAAACTGAAGTCTATACAAGGTGTTACCACTTTTGTATTGGATGAGGCAGAGGAATTGTTAGATGAGGAGAGTTTTGATAAGATAGACTACTCTATTCGTGCTATGGGGATGCAAAACAGATGTATTCTTATTCTGAACCCCACTACCAAGGAACATTGGATATATCAAAGGTTTTTTCAGAATAGAGGAGTTGCCGATGGTTTTAATGGGCAAAAAGAGAATATAAACTATATCCATACAACATACCTTGACAACATTCAGCATCTTTCTGAATCTTTTGTTAAACAGATAAAAGATATGAAAGAGCGCAGACCTGAAAAATACAAACATCAAATACTTGGTGGTTGGCTTGATAGAGCAGAGGGAGTTGTGTTTACCCATTGGGAGATTGGCAAATTCAATGAAGATGAGGAAAGCATCTTTGGATTGGATTTTGGATTTTCTGTTGATCCGAGTGCCTTAACAGAAGTTTGCGTTGATAAAATACGTAAAACTATATGGATAAGGGAACATTTTTATAAAGCAGGGTTAAGTACTTCAAATATATTTGAATTATGCAGGAGACACGCAGGTAAGAATTTAATAGTGTGTGATAATTCAGAACCTCGACTTTTGTCAGAGTTGAAACAAAAAGGGTTAATGGTTACTCCTACAATAAAAAAGAAAGGTAGCATCATTACAGGTATTGCCCTTATGCAAGATTACAACATTGTTGTTGACAATGAATCAGTAAATACAATTAAAGAGTTTAACAATTACGCTTGGAAGTTAAAGGGTTCAATTCCTTCAGATACTTGGAATCACAGTATTGATTCTGCGAGATATGCAATTCAATACCTACTAACAAGGTCCGTGCCTCATGGTATGTACGTTATAAAATAAGATATGAATATTAGAAAAAAGAAACTTGCTCAAGAGCAACGAATCGCACGATTAGAAAATGTCGTTAGCCAACTTTACTTTGCCAATAAATTAATCAGAGAAGAACTTGGTAAAATTCAGAAATCAATAGCCGAACCCAAAGAGGAGTAGCAATTCAATACCCCTCTGTGAATTTAATAGGGTGGCAATTCAATACCCCTCTATGAATCGAATAGGGGGTAGGTCCTTGTTTCTTCTCCTTGTTGCTTTCTCCTTGTTTGATATATTTTTGTTTCTTCATTGGGCAAACTTATAAACGACTATTGTTTACTATGCAAATTATTTGCTTAATTTAGAATCAATATAAATTATCTATTTTATTCAATTATGTTTTGTCAGTTGGAAATATTGTTATATGTTTGTAACGCAATAATGCACAAAACAAAATTTATATAACATGAGAATTATTGAAACAAAGGCTTATGAGTTTAATGAGTTAAGCGAGAAAGCAAAAGAAAAAGCTATTGAAAACCGTAGAGAAAGTATGTATAATTGGGATATTCCTGAATGGATTATAGACGATTGTGGTTTGCTTAATCCAAAGGGAATTTCGGATCTTATAATAGAAAATACAAGGAGAATTTACTATTCTTTAGGTAGGGATCGACATATTGATATATCAAATGGAATGGAAGTAAAAGATGATATTGCTTTTTTAGAATGGTTAAAAATACCTTTTGATATTCACGATAAAGTTTGCTATACTATTGGCAAAGATACTATTGAGTTTGAGGAAAATGAAGATGGATATACTTTTACCGATAATGAATTGGAAATATTAGATAATGCCAAAGAAATATTTGAAGATCATTGCGATTGGATTTTGGAATGTATTGAAGATGCTTTTGAATATTACTACAGCGATGAATCTATTATTGAGGATATTATTTGCAATGAACATGAATTCACAGAAGAAGGAAATCTAATTTAAAAATAAATACAAATGGAAAATAAAATAAATAAAACTGAATTTTTAAATTGGTATTTTGGTGGAAGTGATCAAGAACGCGAATCCACTTTAATATCAATAGCCTTAAGAATCGAGGAAGAACTTTATTTTGGGGATGCAAATATAAGTTTTGAGGACTTGATCGAGGAATCAAATATCGAATTATTTAAAGAAGATACAAATGGAAGATAAAATAAAATATATATATGACATCCATACAATAAGCAAAGATCATGGAGAACTGTATCTTTGGTATGGGGAAGAAGGAGAAGAATGTATTGTGTTTGATTGCGAACAGTTGTATGGCGATCTTGCGGGAATTATACATTTTGTTTCTCAAGGTAATGATGAAATGCAAAAACACCATAAAGAAAGATTAATCGAAGAACTTAATAAAATAAAAGATAATGGAAGTAGTAAGTAATTGTTGTGATGCTCCTCCGCTTTGGGATACTGACTTATGCAGTATGTGTAAAGAACATGCCGAATTTATAGATATAGATGATATTTCTTACTTGGAATAGTCAATTTAATAACTTAATAAAATAAAAGATAATGGGAAATAAATTAAATTGTTGCGTAGTGTGTCATTACGATAACCATGAAGATAATTTTATTTGTGAAAATTGTGGATTTGATTTTGACTTACAAATTGACATTAATGATTTTGGGTTACCTGAAATAAAGTAAGTATTATCATAACATTGCAAGTATTATCATTACATTACAAGGATTATCATTGTAATTGCAAGGATTATCATTGCATTTTGGCAAAATAAACATAAAAAATAGAATAAAATGAGAAAAATAACAGAATTATCAGTAAAAAAGTTTGTAAACGATGAAAACTTTAAACGTGGAAATATGGAAGTAAGATACCAATACGATTGCAGTTTAATCCCTACAACGAGAATGTATCTCCATGGAAATTGCATAGCCATAAAAAGATACGGTAAAATATCAATAACAAATGCAGGTTGGTTTTCAGTAACTACAAAAGAAAGATTGAACGGAATACTTGAATATTTTGGCAAAAGTAAAATATATCAAAAGAATTGGAATTGGTTTCTCGATGAATCAGAATGGGATGGAGAATTGAAAGAAGTAATATAAAATTTTTCGGTAATTGCATAGCCAAATTTATATGTTCAATTCAATAGGTATGTAATTTCATAGGTATGTAATTTCATAGGTAGCAATTTCATACGGTAATTGCACATGGGATATGATCGGATTGCCTTATTTAGAATCATTATAAATTAGCGATATTATTTGCCTATATAAAAAAAATGTACTAAATAACGCGCACACGCTCCTTTAGTATATTATTTTTGCGTTCCTTATTTGGAATCAATATAAATTAGGCTTGAATTGTTACTTTTATTTTGTCACGTGGAAAATTGTCATATCTTTACCCCATAATTAATAACAATAAAAACATAACACAATGAAAACACAAACAAACAAACAAACAGCAACAACAAAAAACGACATTATCGACAAAGTTTTTTTCTACACAGTTACCTTTATTTATGGAGCATTAATTTGCTATGGCGGTTTTGTGGTTCTATCTAATATTAACAAAGTATCTTTTAATTTTTAATACTATGAAAAAGAATTTAGAAAACGCCTTATTTTTTACAGCCTTTTACATACTCATATTTTTAGGCATATTATTTTTAGGCTTAGCCGATACATTATTAACATTAAACTTTTAATATTATGAGAAAAGCGGATTTTTTATTTATATGCAACGAAAACAATATTTTGCCTTCAATAGTTTTGGAGGATAAAAACGTAATCAAAATAATAAAAGAAAGTAAAGGAAAGCAAAATACAGTTTTTTATGAACTAAAATTGAACACATATATACAAAGTAATTTTTAAACTATGAAAACAGTATTTGATAATTACGATTGCATCCATACTTTTGCCCAACAAAATCAGGAGTTTGGAAGAACGCCAACGAGAAGTATATTTTTTGAGGGCACAAAGATATATTCATACGGTTACCACTATTTGTTAGGGAAATTTATCGATAAAGACACGATATTGATAAACGACGAAGGATATTCAATAAGCACTTCCAAACATATTTCTATATTAATAGGTGCGACAAGTCAATATAAGCGTTTTTATACTACAAAAACCGATATTGATTATTTACATAACCATATATTAAGCTACTTAAAAACAAAGTTATCCAAAGCACGAAAACCACAAATATATTTAAGTGAGATATATTTACTTAATGAAACTTTAAATACATTTTTAGAATATACCAAACAAAAAACAAAAGCAAAGAAAAATAAAAAATATCGGGATATTGTAAACTTTGTAAACAAACTACAAAGAAACGAGAAAACAAGTATTGAGGCACTACAACAATATAGGAAAAAAGAACTTGAGCAAAAAAAGAAACAAGATGCCAAACAACTCAAAGAAAAACTATCTAAATTTCAGGCGTATAAAATAGATTATTTTAGAATAGGCAAAAACGACTACTTAAGGATAAGCGAGGATGGCGCAAAGATTGAAACAAGTCAAGGCGTTAAAATTGACATTGGAGAAGCGAAAAGATATTTAAGGGTATTGAATAGTGGTGCAAATATGAGGGGCGAAACAATATCTAATTTTGTAACACAAAGTTTTGATAAGTTTCTTAAAATAGGCTGCCATACTTTTGAGCCTACCGAAATAAAAAGAATATCTAAATTATTGAACAATGAGCAAAAATAGAGAGCAATTTTTACACAACTTAAAACACAAAAGAGACATGAGAAAATATTTTATAAACTACAAACATAAGGCGCACCCTATTGAAACAATCGACCAAGCCGAAACAAAAGACGAAGCACTATATTTGTTAAGCGAATATAGGATGGCTTTTAATCAAGGGGATTTAACCATAAGTAAAAAAGAATACTAAAATAAACTAAAATGAATAAGCAAACAATTAAACACAATTTAACTAAATATGATATTCTGATAATAAAAGAAGTATTAAACGATTATTTGAATAATTATGATGAAGGCGCATATAATAAAGATATAAAAGAAGTTTTAAATAAAATAAAATAACACAATGATCGTTGGAAATATTAAAGATATTAGTTAGTTTTTTAAATATTGTTAGTTTTTAAGGGGGGGATTTTTAATCCTCCTTTTTTTTGTTGTTTATTTAGTACCGTTGACCCTCAAGGGGTTGCGGTTTTTTTATTTTAATTAAGATAGGGAAAGCTATGTTTTTTTGTTTGTTTCTGTATCTACCTACAGCAAAGATACAAATTAGCTCGTTTAAGGGCTTATTTCGTCTCTATCTATACCAACATACCACACAATACCCAAAAGTCTCTTAAATGTACCTTAAAATGCGTTAAAATAGATATTAAGGGGAACTCTCCCTGATGAAAAGTGGGGCGGGTTAATTCATCTACTCTCTATCTACAAGTCAATCTCCAACTGACAATTCAATAGTCCTCTATGAATTCAATAGGGGTGTTGCGTATATCAATTTATTTATGTACCTTAGCAATCTAATAGGGGTATGTTATGAGTAAGACTAAAATTATAAACCACGAAACTTCACTAAAGGCTATGAGTTGGTGTATTAAGAATGGCATCACAATATATCCTTTGCCGAAAGGTTCTCGATATGAATTAGAGATAAGTGATAATGGCAAAATAATCAGAAGTGGCAAACTATACAATTCAACTAAATGGGCAGATAAAGTCTATGAATTATACACCTACTACTATCATCAGTATTCTTCCAACTGACTTTATGTCACATTAGTTTATTATATATAGTATATACCATGATACATACGTTACACGATATACCATATCACGTTATATACTATATCACGTTATATAGTATATATATATATTATATATCTGACATTACGACAGGTGGAAAATAGTAAAGTACAAATAAAATCTTATTTATTATTATTATATGGCAACAGTTAAATTAGAATTAGAAGTACCAAACAGTTTATCCGATATTCAACTTTGGCAATACCAAAAATACTTATCTGTATTAGAGAATAACAAAGGAGAAGATGAGGGTACTATAAACTTCTTGAATATGAAACTTGTTGAGATATTCTGCAACATATCTCTAAAGGATGTTCAATCAATCCCTATCAAGGAATATGAGAAAGTCCTATCGGTGCTTAATGAAGCGTTTAAAGAAGAACCAAAACTAATCCGTAGATTTGAGTTAGAGGGCGTTGATATGGGGTTCTTGCCAAGATTAGAGGATATGTCTTTAGGAGAATATATTGATACAGAAAACAACATTAGTGATTGGCAAAATATACATAAGGCTATGGCTGTTTTGTACAGACCTGTAAACTTCAAGTCAAAAGACAAATACACAATAGCACCATACGCTCCATCTGAAGATTTGCAAGAGGTAATGAAGAATATGCCTTTATCTGTAGTAATGAGTTCTATGGTTTTTTTTTACGATTTAGGGAAAGAACTATTGAAGGCTATCCCGAACTATTTGGAGAAGGAACTGAACAAGAAGGAGAATACACAAGTCAAGCAAACTTTGGAAGAAAATGGGGTTGGTATCAGTCAATTTACGCACTCGCTAAAGGGGATGTCTCGAAATTTGACGAAGTTACATCGCTTAACGTATTTAAGTGTTTAAACTACTTGACTTTTGAGAAGGAGAAAAACGAATTAGAAGCAGCAATGATAAAAAAATACAGTAAACGATGAGAGAATTTTATTCAGTAACACAAGCATTACAGTCTTGGTTTGAATCAACAGTAGGAATCAATACAGTAAATTATGGGGATGTGTTCAGTGTTGATTTACAAAAGCAATCAATATTCCCATTGTCAAACATAAATGTAACAAGCGTTGACTTTCAAGAAAACTACTTAGTATTTAACGTCAATATTTTGTTGATGGACATTGCCAATACAGCAGAGAAGAATTTGAAAGATGCCAAAGAACCATTTTTAGGTTCAGACAATAAGCATTATGTTTTAAACTCGCTACTCGGAATAGCTAATAAGTTGCAGTTAGAACTGAAGAAAGGGTCGTTAAACGAACAAGGATATGAATTAGACAGTGAAATATCCGCAGCTATATTTGAGGACAGATTCGAGAACCTGCTTACAGGTTGGAGTATTGATTACGCAATTAGAGTGCCTAATTCTGAAATAGATATTTGTAGTTAATGGACATAAGACTTAAAAATACTGAAGCATACTTAAAGTCATTTGCCGATAGATTGGTTAAACTGACTAAGGTATCTATTGGTGCAAGTCGGTCAAGAACATACAAGTCAGGAGTTATAAACTCCCCATTAAATTCTTCAGGCAGTTTAATGGATTCAATATCGGTAGAGAATAGTAGTGGTTCGGGATTCAATATAATGGGAAACGAATATGCCGAGCAATTAAATGATGGAAGGGGTTCAGGTAATTTTCCCAATATAGATTCATTAGTGGATTGGATAAAGACAAAACCTGTAAGACTAAGAGACAGTAGAGGTAAATTTGTAACGGCAACAGAATCTAAAATAAAAGGATTAGCTTTTGTTATAGGTAGAAGTATAAGAGACAACGGCATTCAACCAACAAATTTCCTAACAGACATAGTTAACGATGAGTTTGATAAACTAAAGACAATAATAGAACCATTAGAGAAAGACATATTGTTAGACCTTGACAATTTTATGACTTCATTAGGTTACACAAAAAAAGGAGAAACATACGAATTAAAACATAAATAATGGCAATAAAATTAAACGCACGAAGCCCATATTACCTAACATTTACAGATGAAAGCCTTGATTCTGTTAGAGTGAACCTGTTTATATACACAGGAGAGTTTGGAACAGATAAACCACCAACACCTCAATTTAGATTGAATAAAACTATATTAGGGGAAACAGGAGGAACTATATTGGTCGAGATAGGGGAACTTATAAGAGATTTTATAGATATAAACTTCAATCAAGAATTTACAGAGGATTTGTATGAACAAAGAGTAATAAATGATTATGGTACATTTGAAGGCTCAAGCTGTTTAAGTGCCATACTAAATACCCTTGATGATGATTATAGAAGCGAAGTCGTTTGGGTTGAAGCTGATTGCTCATTGGCAAGCCCTGCAGCAGGAATACGCAGCGAATACTTTGATTTTATTGCGTTTGATGGTTACTCATACTTTACAGATGGAGCAAATGCAGAGTTAAGTAGAACACTTCTTCAATCAAACAAAACGATATATAGTAAAAGTGGAGAAGTTATTAGAGTGCCTGTTTTTACGGAAGAAGTTACCTCTGTTCAATTTTATAACAATGGAGTTCTACAAGCCACACAAAACATAACCCCATCAACAAACTCAAGCGGACAAATAAAATACGCATCAACAACTTTAGATGTTGACGAAATAAGAGTAATATCATCTTCAGGAACAGAAACTATAAAGTCATATCAAACAGAGGAATGTGGTTTAACACCAACATATCAATCTCCAAGAAGTGGAGTTTACACCCCACAGAAAGTTACATTTATAAACAAATTTGGTGTATTTCAAGATATGTGGTTTTTCACTAAATCTGTAGAAAGTATTCAAACAAAGTCAAAAGAATACAAATCAAATGTAATCAATCAGCTTACAGGAGAATATGACATCCAAACTCATCAGTACAGGCAATTTCATAAACAAGGTAGAGAGAGTATAACAATGAATACAGGGTATATATCTGAAGAATACAATGATGTTATAAAGCAAATAATGTTGAGTGAGCAGGTTTGGATGACTAAGACGATAAATTCAGAGAAAATTGTAATCCCCATAACACCAAAAACAGAATCCTTAACATATAAGACAAGAGTTAATGATAAGTTAATAAACTATTCAATAGCATTTGATAGTGCTTTTGACGAGATAAACAACATTCGATAGATGAATACAGTTATTTTATTTGTAAAAGACACTTATGGGGAATGGCAAAGGGCAGATATGTTTAAGGATGAGACTATATCCGTTACCTCAAAAATAAAAGATGTAAAGGATATATCAAAGATTTTTACGGATTTTTCACAGTCATTCACATTACCTGCATCTAAGAAGAATAATAAGATATTTGCCAATTTCCACCGATATGATATTATTGGAGATGATAATAATCAAGGCGTATATGATCCAAGAAAAAAAATAGACGCAAAGTTAGAGATAAATCATATACCCTTTAGAGAGGGTAAGTTGTTTTTGAATAGCGTTGGAATGATGGACAACTCCGCTTACTCATACAATGTTACCTTTTTCGGTAACACGGTAAACTTAAAAACTTTATTCGGAGAAGATAAACTGCAAAGCCTTAGTTTTATAGATAACTTTTCCCATGAATGGAATAACACAAATGTATCTGAAGGGTTTCTTAATGGTCTCGATTTTACTGTAGGATCAACAACGTATTTAAATCCAATAGTATACCCATTAATAACATCGAGAAAAAGACTTTTTTATGATTCAGGTGCAGCAGGACAAAGCCACGACTTTTCAGGGAACTTATACTATCACACAGATCATTCCCATACAGATACAGGATTAGCTTATACAGACTTAAAACCTGCTATATCTGTTAGAATGTTGTTGGAGGGAATACAGCAAAAATACGGAATAGAATTTACAGATGATTTCTTTGGTTCAGAAATATTCAATAGAAATTCCACTAACTTTGGACTTTATCTTTGGTTGAGTAGGGAGAAAGGACAAATAGGAGAAGGTGGGGATGATTTAGAAAAACCGATTGATGGTATCACTTATTCTTCAGGCGATCCTCTTTCCTCATATTATCGTGATACATCTATAGAGGATTATGGAGACCTGACAGATAGTAATTTTCAGTTTGTAATGGAAACTACATACTCAGGTAATACATACACCCATCGAGAAATGATATTTAAAGTAGATATTAATCAAATTAGTGGAGATAAATATTCACTTATGGTTATAGATACCAATGATAACAACAAAATAATAGAGCAGTATGATGATTTACAAGGAGACAAAGTTATTTCGTTTTCTACAGGATTTCGTGCAACTTACGATGGAACTCGTTCTTATCAGTTCGTTGTATCATCAACTTCTCAATTCGTGGGTTCATCCACACTAACTTTAACAGAAAAAGTATGGCGTATAGGTCAAAAAACCTACTATGACTTAATATCAACTAAAACCACAAACTTCACAACGAATACAATATCCCCTATTTCACAAATAGTACCAACACAAAGAGTTCCTGATTTAAAAGTTTATGATTTTTTGAGTGGCATATTTAAGATGTTCAATCTCATTGCCTATTACGATGAAAACCCAATAAGTGCTGATTACGGAAAAATAAAAGTTACTACGCTGAATGATTTTTATGCTAACGAAACAGCCACATACGATATTACTAAATACGTTGATGCTTCAAAATCAACTATAGAGGCAGCAGTTCCTTATAGCGACATTTCATTTAAGTACGAAGAACCAAAGACTTTATTGATGCTTCAGCACAAAGAAAGTACAAACGAAGTATTTGGAGATACAACATACACGCCAAAAGATGTCGATAGAGGTAAAAAGTATGAAATAAAATTACCTTTTGCCCACATGAAGTATGAAAGAATATATGATGACAACACAGAAGATGTAACAAATATTATGTGGGGTTATTCGGCAGGAGATAATTTTAAACCTGATGCAGATGCCGATCCTCCAAAAGCAGATTATGAGCCTGAATTAACGAAGCCTTTATTGTTTTACGCTATTCGGCAGGGCAATCCAATACCTCTCGCTTGGATCACTCCAACTTATAGTGGTAGAGGTACCTATATAAAGCCATCTAACTCACTTGAAAACGGTAGAGATCAACTCAACCCTCTACACTTTGGCAGCCCCACGAGCATTGTTCCCTTTAGGCTTATAGATAGCGATTCTTTTAGTCTTGCGAGCTGTGAAATTGGAGATTTTGCTTACAGTTTAACAACAGGTTTTTCCTCAAGAATTATCTCTATAATAAGCAACAATGAAGTTGAGTTAGAAGTTGATATATTTAATTCAGTAACAGAAAATTACATTATAACGAGAGCACCCAAGAAAACGATAAACTTTGATATTGAGTTTGACGAATGGACAAGAGTTAACTATGGTGTAGATTCAGAAACATTATTTAGCGAATATTATTCAGATTACATAGAGGGTGTATTTAATCCAAGAGCAAGAATGTTTAAGGTTACAGCACATTTACCAAGTAGAATATTACTTAATTATAGGTTAAACGATAGATTCGTTATAAACGATAAGGCTTTCGTTATAAATTCAATAGACACTAACTTGCTAACAGGGGAATCTAAAATAGAATTACTAAACATACTATGATAAAACAAATAATAGATTTATTGAGTTTAAATGATTGGTATGGGCAATCAGAACTAATAGAAATTGCAAAAGGCAAGTACAAGGCTGTGGGCAACTTTACCGAAATGAAAGAGCAATTAAAAAGACTAAGAAAGAATGGCTAAACAGACGATACTTATAGAACTTCAGGTTGTTGACAAGAACGCAACTAAATCAACAAAAGACTTTAAACAGTCAGTTGATGGGGTTACAAAAGCACAACAGGATTATTTTAAGGCTTTACAGCCTAATAATCTTCAAATAGAAAAATATAAGATACTAACCGCTCAAGCAACAGCAGCCACTAAGCAAAAGGCTATTGCTGAAATAAATGCAGCAGCAGCTACTAAAGAAGGGAGAACGCAATCAGGTCTTAATAACGCAATACTTCTTGAAACAGGTCGATTAGCTTCTGATGCGAGTTATGGGTTTACAGCGATTGCAAACAACTTATCGCAAGTAGTTTCCTTGTTCGGTAGCTTCGTGAAAACTCAAGGTGGAGTAATTGCCTCTTTCAAGGAACTCGGTAGGTCTTTAATAGGTTCAGGGGGAATACTTATCGCTATTCAGTTAATTATATCATTTGGTCCGAAAATATTTGAATTCTTTCAGGAAATGCTCGGTCAATCCCGATTATTATCTGAAACATTTAAAGATGCGTCAAGCACATTAAACAATCTTCAAGGTAGTTTTGAAACATATATAAGAACACTTCAGGATTCAACAAAATCAGAAAAGGAAAAATCTGATGCTATAGAAATGTTGAATAAGAAATTTCCTGATTATGTACAAAATCTAAAAGATGCCGATGTATCAATAGAAGATTTATCTAAAAAAACAGATGATGCAGTTAGAGTAACAAAGGAATACGAGAAGGCATTAATTAAATTAGCTATGGCTCGTGCTGCTCAAAATAAGATAGACGAGATTTCTGCTGATAAATTAGATGCGAGAGTAGATAGAGAGACTGCTATTTTAGAAGAGGGATTTGATAACGAAATTGAGTTAGATAAAGAAATACAAAGACTAAAAGAGGAGCAACTTTCTTTTGCTGACAAAAACGAATATGAAGTAAGTAAAGTAGAAAGAAGAAAAGTCAAGAAAAGAATTAATGACTTAGAGGAGTTAAAAACCCTTAATCAAGATGAGATAGATGAGGCTGATGAAAAGATAACTACTTTAATAAAGTTTACCGACATTGAGGTTGAGCAAAATGAAAGAGGTGGAAGAAGCAGAAGAGAAAGAATCAAGAACTTTAAGCAACAGTTACTTGATTTAGAGAAATTAGAGGAATCTTATAGAAAGCAATCTGTAAGAGATGATATTTTAACAGAAGATGAAAAGATATTAAATCAAAGTAAATTCGAGGAGGAGGATTTAAAAATAAGAGTTGAAGCCTTTAAAAAGCGACAAGACTTGAGGCTTGAGGAATTTAAGGAATCAGGTGCTACAGCAGATGAAATTGCAAAAGCAGAAGCAGAGGTTAGAGATGCTAAAATAAAAGCAGATCAAGAGGCTTCCGATGTACTCATTCAGATAAAAGCTAAAACCAACACGCAACTTATGATGTTGGAAACGAAGCGAATGGAAGCTGAAGGCAAGATATTAGAGGACTTAGCTAATAAAAAAATAGATTTATTAAAATCAGAACTTGACTATTATGTTAGTGATGAGTATGTAGAAAAGAAAGAAGCTAAACTACAACAAGACGTTGCTGATGCTGAATTTAACCTTAAATTCAATTCAAAAAACATAGAAGAAAGAGCGAATAATGAGAGAAAGCTGTTTGATGCTCAAGTAATATTAAGGGAAGAAGAACTTGCTAATGATGCGGAACATATAGAGAAAAAAGCTGCTATTCAAATGCAGTATGTCGGTTTTACCGAACAAGTCGGTTCTTTAATAGGTAAACTTGCAGGAGACAATGAAACAATGCAAGAAGCTGCTTTATTGATTGAAAAAGGAGCAGCTACAGCAAAGGTTGTTATTGAAACTCAAAAAGCCAATCAAATTGCATTAGCTACAATAACATCATACGCAGGTACGCCTTTGGCTTCAGCAACACCATTTATTAAGGCTCAAATGGTTAGAAACAAAATTGGTGCAGGTTTAGCTATTGCTAATATTTGGGCAACAAGCACAAAAAGTAAGTCAGCAGGTGGCGGTGGTGGCGCAGGAGATGGCGGTGGAGCAGGTAATGTTATACAAGCACCTGAATTCAATGTGGTAGGAGCATCTCCCGAATCACAACTTGCTCAAACTGTATCATCGGCACAAGCTGCACCTGTAAAAGCGTTTGTGGTTAGTAAAGATATATCAACACAACAAGAACTCGATAGAAACACAACAGATGTAGCATCATTTGGTTAATTTAATAGATATGAGAATAGTAGAATTACTTATTGACGAGAATGAATTGTTTTCAGGTATTGAGGCAATATCTATAGTAGATAGCCCTGCTATCGAAGAAAACTTCATTGCCCTTTCAGAGCAAAAAAAGATACAACTTGCAGAGGTTGACAAGGAAAAGAAAATCCTTATGGGTGCAGCCTTAATACCTAATAAGAATATATACAGAACCGATGGTAAAGATGAATACTACATCTACTTTTCAGAAGATACCGTTAGAAAAGCATCTGAATTATTCTTTATGAGAGGCAATCAAAATAAATCCACTTTAGAACACGAGGCTGAATTAAATGGGCTGACTGTTGTGGAATCTTGGATTATTGAAGATGAAGTCCATGATAAGTCAAGAAAGTATGGTTTAGATATGCCTGTTGGAACTTGGATGGTTTCAATGAAAGTAAACAATGATGAAGTTTGGAATGATTACGTTAAAACAGGTAAAGTAAAAGGATTTTCCATTGAGGGTTATTTTACTGATAAAGTGGATATGTCTAAAATAGAGGCTTTAGAAGAAGAAAGCGAAGCTAAAGAAATCCTATTAGAGATTGCCAATACTATATTAGAAGATAAGTATGAATTAGAGACTTATGGAGATTACGGTCAAGAGATAAGGAATAATGCTAAAAGAGGAATTGAACTAAATAAAAAAGTAAATAATAAATGTGCAACAAGTGTAGGGAAAATTCGTGCGCAACAACTTGCAAGAGGAGAAAAACTGTCCGTAGCAACGATAAAAAGAATGTACAGTTACCTGTCAAGAGCAGAAACGTATTATGATCCAAACGACACAAAGGCTTGTGGCACAATTTCATACCTGCTTTGGGGTGGTAAATCTGCATTATCTTGGAGTAGAAACAAACTAAAAGAACTTGGAGAATTAGACCTGAATCAAGATGGTGGATGTGGTTGCAAAGAACAATCTATTGATCTTGACTTAGGTTTATATGATAAAGTTTATAACGACTACCCTGAACAAGCGAAAAAGAATGCAGCTAAAGCGTTAGCCTATAAAGAAAAAAACAATCCGAGATGTGGAACTCCACAGGCTTGGCAATTTGCTAAATTACTTACGGAAGGAACTTCTATATCAAGATGTTTAATATCTGAAATGGCTTCTTATAATAGATTTGAAAAAAAGAAAGGTCAATCATATTCAGAGGGGTGTGGTGGATTGCTTTGGGATGCTTGGGGAGGAGAAGAAGGAATCCGTTGGGCAGAACAAAAGTTAGACGAAATAAACAAAATTGAATCAAGAATACAGGATGAGGAGTAGAGATAGAATACCAAGTAGAACCTCTCCAAGAAAGGGTAAGAGGGCTTGTTTATGCGACAATGGAACTTACTCTATAAACTGTTGCGATGGTTCTTTATGGGCGCAAGGAATAGGTAATGTAACAGGCAAACCCTCTTTCTTTTTGGCTCAAGAGGATGGCAATTTAATACTACAAGAAAATAATTATAAAATAAAAACGTAATGGCAAACCTAAAGATTTCAGAATTAACTTTAGCAAACAATCCCATAGGGGATGAGTTGTTGGTGGTTGTACAAGATACAACTACAAAAAAAATGAAGATAAATCAAGTATTAAATCATATACAACCAACTTCATTAACTGTATCAGATGGGCAAACAATTAATTTGCAAGATGAGGAGTATGATGATGTTGAGATGATCAGACTTCATTGGGAGGGAGGTAATGGAACTGTGGTGTTAAATCTACCTGATGCCACTGTTAACGTAAATAGAATCATTAGATTTATTTCAAATGGTGGGTTTCAAGCAGCAACAAAAGTACATTTAACTCCAATTTCAGGGCAAACCATTGATGGCAGCGTTAATTTCTATAACATCAATAAATCATACGAAGGAATTCAACTATGGAGCGATGGATTAGAGTGGTTTATTATTCAGAAAAAAGCATAAGCATTTGTCGGAAAATCTAACAGTACAATAAAACGCTGTTATTATATTATATATTAATTAATTATAACATTTCAATTTATGGAAAGTATTAAAGCAACATCTATCTTAAATGATATTATGCAAAAACTTTCTTTAATCGAGAAGCCTGAAGCAAAAGCTGAAGAAGTAGAAGTATCTGCTGAAGAAGTTGTTGCTGTTGAGGACACAGTTAAAGAAAACGTGCAATTATCAGAAGAAGTGAAAGATGAGGTTGTTGAAGAAGCAACTAATCTTTCTGAAGAATTGGCTGAAGAACCCGAAGCGATTGAGGAAGTCGTTGAGGAAGAAGTCAAAGAAGAAGAAGAACTTGAAGATGAAGAATACGTTACTAAAGACGAATTTGAATCTAAAGTTTCTGAAATGATGGAAATGATTGAAGGATTGAAAATGCAGTCAGAGGGAGAGAAAGTCGAGATGTCTAAACAAATCGAAAAACTATCTTCTCAACCTGCAGCTACACCTATCAAACATAATCCTGAAGAATCAAAATCCAACGCTCAAGGGTTTAAATTTGGGCAAAATCAACCACAAACAACTCTTAATCGAGTAATGTCAAAATTAATCTAAATAAAAATAACTAAAAAATGGCTACTACAACTTCAATTACTACTACTTACGCAGGGGAATTTGCAGGGAAATATATTTCTGCTGCCCTTTTAAGCGGTGCTACCATTGAAAATGGAGGTATCGAAGTAAAACCAAACGTAAAGTTTAAAGAGGTAATCAAAAAAGTATCTTCTGATGCAATCGTAAAAGATGGTACTTGTGATTTTACTCCTACTTCAGAACTTACGTTGACAGAGAGAATCCTTCAACCTGAAGAATTCCAAGTTAACCTACAACTATGTAAAAAAGATTTCCGTTCCGATTGGGATGCTGTTCAAATGGGATATTCTGCATTTGATTCTTTACCTCCTTCATTCGCTGACTTCTTACTTGCTCACGTTGCTGCAAAAGTTGCTCAAAAAACAGAGCAAAACATTTGGGGTGGTGTTGACGCAAACGAAGGAGAATTTGATGGTTTCGCTACATTGTTAGCTGCTGACGCTGACGTTGTTGATGTAGTTGCAACTACTGTTGACGCTTCAAATGTGATCGCTGAATTAGGAAAAATCGTTGATGCAATTCCTTCCGCTCTTTATGGAAAAGAAGATATGTATATC
>Ga0213861_10001831_pt1 | contig 18653 bp, 9 predicted proteins | sample PICome_4_FD_160110 | JGI IMG/M metagenome (GOLD analysis project Ga0213861, IMG submission 160110) | Coastal seawater microbial communities near Pivers Island, North Carolina, United States - PICO131 | ecosystem: Environmental > Aquatic > Marine > Coastal | place: USA: North Carolina | collected... | reverse complement strand
GATAAAAAAAGTTTATTATATAGATATACAAAAAAAGAAGAATATATACAATTTAGTATTAAATATTTAAATGATGTAATGAATCAAATTAAACATAAACAATTATCAAATCCTTTAAATAAAGAAAAAATAAGACCACAATATCGTAATTTTCTTAAATTTGGTGAAAAAGATAAATTATTTACACTATTAGGAGAGACAACACGAACTATTTATAATTTTGTAAAGATTATTAAAAGTAAAGAGAAATATAAAGTATTGTATCCAGAACTTATATGTAATGTTCTTCATTATTTAAATATTATATCTTTATCTAATTTATTTAATATTTTAAATAATAATAAAATAAGTAAAGTTGAAAGTGAAAGTATTGATTATAATTTTCAAATTCCTGATGAAGTAAATCCTGATTTAATTCAATTAAATAAAGAATTAAATTTAGGTTTGGACGACGATACTATATTAGATACAGAGGAAGATGTTAATTTTATTGAAAGTATAGAAATTAAAAGTAGTGATAATGTTAAAACAATCTATTCTTTTATACTTTCATATTTAGATTATATAACTATAAATCAATCTACTTATGATACATTATCTGAAACTTATATTAAAAGTGAAATAAGAAGCTTTGACCAAAAGACAATTGAAAGAACATTAAAACAATATAAAATATTAAAAGAAGAAAATAATGAAGAATTAAGAAGATATTTATATTTACAAATGAATGTATATAAACGTATTGAATATTCTAATTTAGCTAACGAAGTAGAAAAATTATTAGATGAAGGATTATTTGTAACAAATCAAGATAGTATAGATACATATGATGAAACAGTTGCGTATGATGAAAATTATAATCCTGATAATGATTATAATTATATAAATGAAGAACCTATGGGTCACGTCATATCTGCTGATGATGATGTTGGAGACCAAGATTATGACGCAATCGCTGTTGATGACGATTAAATAAAAAAAATATTTAATATATTTTTTTATATTTAACATATATTTTATATTTTTTTATGTTTTGTATTTTTAATGTTTACATTTTCCAAAACGACATCGATTTCCACAATGGTAATATATGATTGGTTGATTATTAATATATTTTACAAATCTGTTTTTAAAACATAATTTACAAGAACATGTTGGTAAAGGAGTTCCACTACCACCAGGTCTTTGTCCAGCAACAAAATTAGCTTGAACTATTGGATTACCACGTTCGCTCCACCAAGTTTTTTGATTAGGACAGACAAAACCTATGTGACATAAATTACATGTTCCACATTTACAATAAGCAATATTGTTTTTTCTAACACAACTTTGACATTTAGTGCAAGGCATTTTATTTATATAAAGTAAAGTATTTTAATATTTATAAACTCTTTCTAAATGTTAGTAAATAATTTATATTTTATATTGATAAATTTTCAATTTTTATAAATTTATATTCTTTTATAATTATTTATATTCTTTTATAATTATTTATATTCTTTTATAATTATTTATATTCTTTTATAATTATTTATATTCTTTTATAATTATTTATATTCTTTTATAATTATTTATATTCTTTTATCTATATTTTAATTATTTTATAACAATACTATTATATAAAATAATATATATAATTATAATATAATAAAAACATAATAAAAACATAATAAAAAACATAAAAAATATATAATATAATGAAAATTAATAGTGTATCACACCATATTATTATAATAATTATTTTAATATTAATTACAATAATAATTAATTATTATTTAAATAATAAAAATAATAATGATGATAATGATAATAATTATAATGAAACTTTTATAAATAGTGAAAATAGTAAAAATGATACATTATTTGAATCATCTAATACAAATGAAAACAAACCAGTAGAAATTAAAAGTCAAATACCTGTTCCAGCAAATCAATTAAATAATAAACAATTAATAGATATTGATAGTAATATATTAAAAAATAATCGTTTATTAAAAAAAATGTCTATAACTGATGAATTAGATTTTTATCAAGTCTATAATATATTAAAAAAAATGAAAGATAAAAAAGATACTTTTAATTATAATATAAATAATATAAATAATATAAATAATGTAAAAAAAATAAAACCAATGATAAAAAAAAGTGAATTAATAACTAAAATTAACTCTGGAGCTATAAATAATGTTGATATAGAATTATTTACAAGAATTAAAATAGAAATAATATCATTATTTAATAATTTAGTAATTAGTTCTGGATACTATATAGAATTTCATCCTTATCATTTTTTTAAAATAATAAATTCAAATTTAATATCTTTTGAAAATAAAGATGTATCCAGAACTAATTATATATTTACATTAACATTTGCAAGAGAATTTAAATTTCAACAATTTGTTATTTATTATGATATAGATTTAGTTAATAATAATACTAATACTACTTATGAATTAATTTATAATAAAATAGAATTAACAGGTATTAAAGAACCAAATGGTATAGAATTTCATAATAATAGTAAAATAGAGGAAGTTCAAACAAATAATATTGAACTTGAACTTAAACAACAAATTGATAAAAATAATAATAATAATTATTATTATAAAGACCAAATAACTGATAATGCTTTATTTGATGTACTACCAAATGAAGAAAATAGTAAATTATTTCAAAAACAAAATACAAAATTTATAAATATTTATGAGAGAACTGATATTGACCCAACATTATTAGATAAAAATAGTATTAAAACAGATATTGATAATAAAATAATGAATATATCAAAAGACCAACAATTTAAAAACCATAAATGTTTTGGATTAGTGAATGGTATTAGTGAAGAACTAGCACAGTATAATAATCCTATATTTTGTAAATCATATCATCCAGAGATAAATCAAAATGGAATCTGGGACGCACCTTGTCAAATAGACAATGATTGTCCTTTTTTTAAAGCAAATAAAAATTATCCAAATAATAAAGGTAAATGTAATAAAACTACTGGTATGTGTGAAATGCCTCAGGGTATTATACCTATTGGATTTACAAAATATGGGAAAATAGAACCCGATTGTTATAATTGTAGTATTACATCAAAAGATAATAAATGTTGTAATAAACAAAGTGAAGATATTAAAAAAGGAAATGTAAATTATATATCACCAGATTATATATTTAATAATGATGAAAATGAAAGAAAACAATATAAAGAAGAAATTGAATCATTAGGATTAAAGGTAAATCCATCTATTTAATTACTTAAATGTAAGTAAATATTTTAACTGTTCTAAATCACTAAGTAATTCATCACGAAGATTAATTAATTCGGTATGGTCTGCGAGTATATCATCTATTTTAGATTTAAAATAAACAATCATACCATTTAAATGTTTAAATATATTTTCATTAGTATGTGATGAACCACTAATTGAATATCTTGTTAAAGAAACTTTACCATAGATTCCTTGTGCTACTTCTAAAAATCTATCCATTACTTCAGCATATTTTTCAATATATTTATCACTTGTTTTATGCGAACCATAAGTATCTGTTTGAAAGTGAAAAAGTTTTAATACAATTTGATGATTTAATAAATTCATACAAAGAGTATTCATATTTGTTTTTATATTTTTTGATTTATTTATATTATTATTCATTCTATTATTCTCATCTGTTAAACTTTCAACTTTTGTAAGGGTATTATTGTTATTATTAAAAGGACTTAATTGGTCTGGACTATTAGAAGGACTTATTTGATTATTATTTTTTTTAGTTTTATTATTTTTACCATTACCATTGCCATTTTTTTTGTTATTACCATTGCCATTATTTTTCTTATTATTACCATTGCCATTGCCATTATTTTTCTTATTATTACCATTACCATTGCCATTACCATTGCCATTGCCATTACCATTGCCATTGCCATTACCATTATTATTATTATCATTACCATTATTATTATTGTTATTTAAAGAGTTAATAATAGATTGTGCTCCATTATTATTGTTGTTATTATTATTGTTATTTGGACTATTATTATTATTCATTTTTATTAATATAAAATTATTTTAATTATAGTAAATTAATTTATTAATATTATGTTAGATAATTATTTTTTATAAATATAATAAATATAGTAAAAATAAATATAATAAAAATAAGTAAAAAATGAATAATTATTTTAAAAAAATAGAAAATTTTATATTTAATAATTATATAAATAATTATCCAAATGAATTAAAAAATAAATTTAACTATTTAATTGAAAATGGAAAAAGATTAAGACCTATATTATGTATTATATTTAGTAATTTTGAATATAACAAAAATATTATCATTAATCATAATATATATAATATTAATAATTTTCAATTAAATAATAATAATAACAACAATAACAATAATAGTAATATAATTTATAATATTGCTACAACTATAGAAATAATCCATTCATTAAGTTTAGTATTAGATGATTTACCTGAGATGGATAATGATATTATGAGAAGGAATAAAGACTCATTTCATATTAAATATGGTATAGAATATACAAATTTTTTTATTTATTATATGTTTAATAAAATAGGTTTAACATTAGATGATTCTATAAATTTAACTTATACTAATAATATCAATAAAAATGAATTAATATTATTAATAAATATTTTTGATGATATTAAATATTTATTTCAAAGAAATTTAAATGTATTGATTGATGGTCAGTATAATGATTTAGAATTTGGTAATTCAATATTTTTAGACAATAATATAAATATAGATAATGAGATAAATAATTACGAATATATTAAAGAAAAAGACATTATAATTGAATTATTAAATAATAATATAGATAATCATAAATTAAAAAAAATAATAACATTAAAAATAATAGATAATATAGAATTAAATATAAATTTAAATTTAAAAAAAACAAGTTCTTTATTTACATTATCAATCACTATTGGTTATTTTTTACAATTATTTAATAATAAAATAAATTATGTTGATAATGAAGAATATAGTATAATATATGAACATTTAAATATATTTGGTAATATTTTAGGATATATTTTTCAAATAAGTGATGATATATTAGATTATGAAGATGATATAAAAAAAAATAATCCTAATATATGTGCTATTCTGGATACATCATTAGTTTTAGTTTTATTAAAAAATGGTTGTAATTGGTTATATATAAATGCTATATATATAAAACAATTAATGGAAAATATAAATATTGAAAAAGATATAATAAATAATGAAACTAATAATAAAGATTATATTTGTATAGATGATAATAGAAATAATAAAATAACTTTTGATATAAAAGCAGTAAATGAAATAATAGAAAATATAGAAAATCGAATTAATAAATTTGAAGATTTACAAAGTAAAAATTTACAAAGTGACTATTTACAATTTGAAGATTTAGAACTTTAAAATTCAATAGTGTTCGTCCATTCTTCATCAACTAAACCATTTGTAATTGCGGTTTTAGTATTCCAGAAACTATCACGTTTTAAATATTCTTTAATTTTAGTTTTTGTCATTTTACCATTACAATTTGAATGATACATACTCACTAATTTAGACATAAATTGATGACAATTATTTTTTTCATCAACCAATTCTTCATATGTACCAAACATTCCAGTTCGCAATTGATGAATAAGTAAATGAGAACTTGCTGTCATATAACGATTTTGACCTGCCATAGATAATAAACTACCAGCACTTGCTACACAACCTTCTACAATAGTATTAATAGGTATTTTAGAATTTTTAATTTTATCATAACCAAAAAAACCAGCTAATAAATCACCTCCATTGGTTGTTATATGCAAATAAATAGGTTTAGGTGTAAATGTGCCAAGATTAGAATCATTTTCCATATTTTTCATTTTATGATTTAAATTATCTATTTCAGTAGCAAGTTTATCAATGGTTTCTTTTGTAACATCAGTTTTAAAATAAATATGATTATGTGTTGTATATACATCTACACTATTATCTTTTCCAAATAATTTAGGAAATTTAAAGGGTGTATTAGGTTCATCATCATCATCATCATCATTTGATAGTTTTTTGATTCCAGAAATAGGTGGGACTATTTTTTTTATAGTTTGATGAATAATAGTTTCTATATTTTTCTCAATATTTTTATTAAAATTTTTATTATTTTTAGAATTTTTATTTTTTTCAATTAGTCTATGTGAATAACGGTATGAAGGAGAATACATTTTTATTTATTACTAATAATAAAATTATAAAAAATAATATAGTCTTTTTATTATATTACTTTATAATATGTATTTTTAAATTATAAAAAATATAAATTATAAAAAATATAAATTATAAAAAATATAAATTATAAAAAATTTAAATTATAAACTTTACAAAAAATAATAGTTTAATCAAATAAACTATATCGTCTATTTACAGGAGATAATGAACGTTGTCTATTTATTTTACTATTTCTATTTTTATCATTATTTTTATGACTATTTTTTTTAGGTTTATTCTTTTTATTAGATGATTGAGGAGATAAAGATTTAGAGCGATTTTTATATTGTGAATTAATACGTTTATTACTGGGGTTAGTATCATTCATTTTTAATGGATCATCCATATATGTTTTTTCAATAATATTAATTATAAATTGAAAATTCTCCCAAGTATAAAAGATTTTATTTTGTATATAATTCAATCTACATCTTTGTTCTGTAATAATAGGTTTAATTACATTAGATAAATCTTCTATAGTTTGAAATTCTTCTTGATTTTTAAAAAAATCTGATTTTAATATATTTGGTTTATCATATTTAATACAAAAATATTTAATTAATAGATTACTAATTATATTTAAAACATATCCTGGATAATTACTATCATAATATGTTACTATTTCGGCGGCAACATATTTTATTATTTTATTAATAATATAATGTAAAATAGTAGTAGCTTTAGATTTTTTAGGTTTAATATTTTTTTTAAATTTAATATTACTATAATATGATTTAGAATCACTTGATTGGGATTTTGTATCACTATAATGTGATTTAGTTTCGCTTGTTTGAGAATCTGTTGTAGTAGATACTATACTTGAGTGTAAATCATTGTGAAATTGTTGAAGTTCATTTGTATTTTGTATTATATTATTATCAATATTATTTTCATTTTGACTTTCATTTTGACTTTTATTTTCATTTTGACTTTCATTTTGACTTTCATTTTGACTTTCATTTTGACTTTCATTTTGACTTTCATTTTGACTTTCATTTTGACTTTCATTTTGTTTTTCATTTTCAATTATTTCAATATCATCGCAAAACTCAAGAGTAGCACGCACACGCTTTATTTTATAGTTTAAATCTAATTTATTTTTTATAGATTTATCTTTATTTTTAAAACAAGAAAGAATATTTTTTAAATCATTACGATTATTTATATTTTTATTATTATTTAGATAAGTAGTATAATTGTGAATACTATTATTAGAATTAGTATTATTTGAAAAATCATTATCATTATCATTATAAAAAAATTCATTATTAGTATTATTTATATCTTCATATTTATTATTAAAATTCATTTTATGTTCATTTTCTTTCATTGATTTATAAAAGTGTTTATTATTTGTAATGATTTCATCTAATTTTACAATAATTTCAGAAAATTTATTATCAAAATTACTGTTTATAATTGTTTCAGCATCATTTAAAATTGTATTATAACATTCTAATTTTAAACCATAATAAATCATATAAGAATGTTTAAAAGCATTTGTAATTATATTAATTATATTTTCTTTATTAGTAATTATTAAATTTAACATTTCACATTCTGGTATTTTAAATCTAATTAATCTTTCAAAATCAGTATCTTTTAATATAAAATGAAAGTCATTATTATTAATTAATTTATTATATATTTTTGTGGTATAATCAGTAATTTTATTATAAATTTTTAAATTACAATGTAATATTTTATGATATTGAATAGATATAAAACATAATTTATTAATATTATCATATTCATCTTTAAAAATAATATGTTTAATATTTTTATAACACCCAATAATAATATCTCTAAATAATTTATAATGATTATAAACTAAATTAGTATTGAAAAAATTATAAAAGAGTTGATTTATTAAATCTTGTGATATAAAATTTAGTTTTATAATATCATTATGTGTTTTAATTAAATTTTGGTCTTTATCATAGATTGATTCAATATTATATTGTCTTTTTTCTAAACCAATTAATTGTGCTTCTAAATAATTATTAAGTTTTCCATAAATTTTAATTTCTTTTTCTTTCCTTTCTTTTTCATGTTTTTCATTTTCTATATTATTATTATTATTATTAAATTCGTGTAGTTCATCATTGTATTCATTATTAATATTTAATGTTTCTTGTTTAATAATATTAATAAGGTGCCAAAATCCTTGTCTATAAACAAAAACATTAGCACCATTAATACAATCTGGTTTTTTATAAATATCAATAAATTTAATAGATATATTTAAACTTACAGAATCATTAGTTGTAGATGATGACCCTAATGATAAACCATAACTTTGGGCTTTTAAAAAAAGTTTTTTTTCTAATTGATTAGTGCGATTTATTATAATTTTAGTATTATAAAGTTCTATTAGATTTAAACATCTGGCATCTATTAAAAATTTTAAATCTATATCAGAATGAAATTCTTCTTTAGAAATAAAAAAATCATTTTCATTTTCAACAAGTTCAGTAATATAATATTTATTTAAATTTAAATTATGTTGATAATTAGAATATTTAAACATTAAATCTACTTTATTATTTTGAGCGTGTTGTTCGTTAATTGAACCACCCATAGAGCCACCAGGAATACTAAAATCAACATTAATCGTAGATTTATTATCTTGACTGGAATCATATTTAATTTTTATTTCCTCTGCTCCTAATTTTTCAGCAATTTGGCAAAATGTACGTAATTTATATTCCATTTTTTTAATTAAATAATTATCAAAAGACATAAATAATTCTTCTTGAGCAAATGAAATTTTTTTATAAAGTGTATTGGGTTCTATAACGTGTTCTAAAAAATAAATCATTTTTATTTTTTTAATTTCATTTTCTTTTGCTAATTTTTCTTTTTCATCATCTGTTTTTAATTTTATATCATTATTAAAAATATCAATACGATTTAATATTTCTTGTTTATCATAGTAATGTAAATAAACGACATTGTATTTATTAAAATACTTTAATAAATTATTACTACTAAAAAATCTTAAATATTTATATTTAACAAATTTATAAGTTAAAAATATGACATATTCTGATTGTAATAATCTTTGTATATTTTTATTATAATAAGCATCCGTTCCTTTACAATCTTCATCTTTAATTTCATTTTTTTTATGATTTTTTAATTTCATTTTCATTATATATATAAAGTATATTACTTATTATATATAAAGTATATTACTTATTATATATTAATATATATTAATATATTATGAATATATTATGAATATATTATGAATATAGTATAAAATTAAAAATACTAAAAAAAATACTATAAAATTTATCCTTTAACAATTATAATTAGTAATACAGTTTTCTATATTACTATATGACATTCTTTGTTTACCTAATCTTTCAGTAAAACAATACCAATTTGTAATAGGTTGTAATATTTTCCAAATCATATCAATTGCATAAATATGATGTGATTTTGTTAAATTTAAAAATGATAAAGACCAACTATATAACTCAATCATTATATCATACATATTTTCATTAATAATGTATCCAGAGGTTGTTTGTGCTTCTAAAACATTATTTAAAAATCTATATTGACTATTATATGTGCTTTTCATTAAATTATAACTTAACATACATATATTAAAATTAACATTTGATTTAAATAATAAATCTATATTTTTTTCAAATATATCTTTGGAAACTGTAAAAGTAAAATCATCTTCTAAAATTAATATATTTTTATAATTTTTTTGTTTAGCCATTTTAATAACTTCTAAATGTGACATCATACAACCTATATATCCATACTTTTTATTAACAATAGCATTAAATCTTTCATATTCAATATTAAAATTATTTAATTCATTCTCTATTTCTTCTTTTCTATCTGTTCGTGATTCTAAATTTATATATATTACTTTATCAACATAATTATGAATATTGCTTTTAGATTTTTTTTTTTCTGTTTTTTTATTAATAATATTTTTTAAAAATAGAATATTACTATCTTCAAGAGTAATATTTTTTTTATAGAATGAATCCATAATAGATTTAGCACATATTAATGCTAAATCATATCTATTTTTTTTAATAGCTTCTTTTATATAAAAATAAATAATAGATTCAACATCATCTATTATTTCATGATAATTTATAAGTATAGAATAATAATCACCATAATATATAGTGCATAGATCAGGATATTTATCATGAAATAATGTTAATATTTGTTCTTCTGTATGTCCTATTTTTTTATTTAATAAATCATAAAATATATTCATTATATTAGCGTAAAAGATATCTACATAATGTTTATCTACTGTAAAACAACCAGCAGCTATACCACAAAAACATATATTATTATTTAATAATTTTAGTATTTCTTCATTATTTCTATAATGAATATAACATAATGATACTTTAGGATTAGGATTATTTAAAATTTTATGTATTGAAGTATTAAATTTTCTCATTATATGACTTCCTGCAAAATCAATCCATACATAATAATCTGTATTAAAAAAATTATATGTCTTAGATATATATATAGAAATAATTTTAAAAATACATATTATATAATAGGATGATGTATCACTACTATTTCTATAATAATCTATATTTTTTCTATTATTAATTATAATATCTATATTTTCTTTATAAAAATTATATTCTGTAATATTTTTAATAATATATTTAGTTAAAGTATTATCTTTTACATAGTTATCTCTTATATTTTTTATAGTAATATAATTAGTTTCATCACAAAATATAACCATTGGATTTTTTAATTGTAATGTTTCTATTCCTTTTTTCATATAAAATGTTTCATCTTTAATAGTTTCAGTACTATCTTTTAGTTTTGTTAAGTTAAAATAAAATGTTACAATCGTTGATTTATATTTATTTTTATAATCAAAAGTAATTTGATTATTAATTAATTCATTATTAATTAATTCATTATTAATTAATTCATTATTAATTAATTCATTATTAATAATAGTATTTTTGTTTTCAAAATAATTAAAAGGAACATCTAAAATACTATTATTATGATCTGCTTTATAGGTTAAAACTTTCCAACTATATAATTCTTCTATCCAAGCCCATAAATTAATTTCCCAAGCAATTGTATTATTTTTATTATTTTCATTATAAATAAAATTATATATTAAATTTATTATTAATAAATGCATATCTAAAATAGACTGACTATCACCTATAAAAAAACTACCACAAAATCTCCAATTTATACTATTATATATACTATTATTTTCAATATGTTCTTTTGATATTTCTTTTGACCAACAACTAGGAAATAATAATAATGATTTAATTAATTTATTTTGTTTTAATGTATATAATTTATTATTTATATATTCTAAATCAGTTATCATATGACATATACTAAAATCAATCCAAGCAAAATGTTCTGTATTAAAAGGATTACTTATCAGTGTTTTATAAACAAATTCACTTTTTGCATTTTGTAAAATCATATATTTTAATGTATCCTTTTCATTATTACGATTTATTGGTAATTCTGGATTTAACTTTTTAATTATTTTATATGTTTCTAATTCTTCTAAATTTATGATTGGCATTAATTTAACATTTTTAAATTCATTTTCAAGTTCTTTTCCAATCTTTTCATAAGTAGATGAGACATAAAGACATATAGCTATACCACTTTTAGCAAGCGTTTTAAAATGTTTAATTCTTACTTCTGGTGATTTATCTTTGCTACGATCTTCATTTAAATCAATAAATGCTGTTGTAAAAGTAATAGTTGGTTCTGGCATACTTTATTATTTTTAGGAATTATTTATAGTTTATAATTTATAATTTATAATTTATAATTTATAATTTATAGTTTATAATTTATAGTTTATAATTTATAGTTTATATAATATGTTAAACATTTTTAAGTTTAATATTTTTATAATTAAACTATTTAATATATAAATAATATTTGTAAAAATAATAAAAATTTATAAAAATTAATAAAAATTAATAAAAATAATAAAAATTATAAAAATTATAAACTTAATATAATATGGTAGTGTTAATATGTTGTATTACTATATTTGTTAGCTTTATATCTATTTTATTATTGTTAACATATTATTTTATAAAACAAAGAACATTATGGAATGAATTATTTAATATAAATACTATTTATGAAACAGTAATGGAATTATTTGTATGTCCAGAACATTTTATAATATATATACCTGGAATAGTATTGGAAACAACAGAATGTATTAAAAACACACATATCAATAATGAAACAGAACAAAAAATTAAAACATTATTAACTAAAATAAATCAATGTATAAACAAAATAGAATTACTTGATACGTATAATAGTAGTAATGATAATGATAATATTAAAATTATAAAATGGGTATTACAAGGAACAATGATAAATTATAATATTATGTTTAAAGAAACTGCTAAATTTTTTAATAAAGTCTCTGGAAGCTATAATATTTTAAACAATAATTCAGAAAATAAAAATAGTAAAATAGATAATATTAAAAATAATGATAATAATTTAATTACATTAGAAAAAATGACAATTATAGAAAATAATATAGAAAAATGTGATACTATTTTAAATTTATTAAAATTAATAAATAATAATGATTATGAAACACTATTACAAAAAGAAAATAATTATATTATATGTTTAATAAGTAAATTAATAGAAAGTATAAGAATATATAAAATTAAAATGTGTAAAATGATATAATTTAAAATTAAAATAATAATAACAATAAATAAAAACACAATAAAAAATAATAGAATTCTATAAACTAAATTTCTTATCTAATTTCAAAGGTTTATATCTTCTTACCCAATCATTATTTTTTTCAGCAATATAACTTTCAATATGTTTTTGATAATCTTTTCCTAATTCATCAATATTATCTATATAATATATAATTCTTTCTATAGAATTTACATAATTAGATGATAATTTTTCACAAATAGTTTGAACTTGAATAACAAATTCTTCTGGATAAGTATCATTATATAAATCATATTCTTCTTTATTAAAATTAGGATTATCAAATTTATCTACTAAATTTAATAATTTATCTAATGTTGATTGTTCTGTTCCTAAATAACCTTTACCTATAATATAAAATTCACGTGATTGACTGTTCTGGACTGGTTTAAAAAAATACATTTCTTTAAAATTTCTATAAGTCATATAAATTAAATTCCATAGTAATGGTGTATCAATAGGACTTAATATTTTATAAAGTAGTGTTCCATTTTTAGGTAAGGAATATAATAATGATACATAGGAAGCATAGGCTACTTGTAAATATTTAGTGTCTCCCATAGGTAATCCACAATCACTCGTCATTAAATTAATATTCATTTCTTTAGCCATTTTTGCATAATATTTAATATTTTCTATATTAGTAATATCACCAGTATCATCAATCCCAAAATCCCAATGATTAGGATATTTTTTTATAAAACCATAAGTGTCACCAACAGTGTCAGACTTACTTTTAGCTCCTTTTGGTTTTAAACTTTGAGATTTCCATTCATATGAATTATATTGTGTTTTAGTATGTATATAATGATTAATACAACTTATAAATGTTCCTGGGGCTTCACAAATATGAAATGATTTAAAAATACCTTTACGATTGGTAGGAACTAAATCACAATCCATAATAATTTCATACATTTTAATCCAGGCTTGAGAAATATTAAAATTATTTAAACGTTTAGAAAGTGTTAAATGTAATTCTTCAACATTTCTAATATGTTTAATTTTTCCTGGTCCTTTGTAAAATCGCAATTTCTCTTTTAATGTATCATATAATTCATTTGGATTTGATTTTGTAAAATCTTTTCTAACATCCATTAATCTACCTACTTGTTCTATTGAATTATTAGATTCGAAAATAGCATCTTCCAGAGACATCATTGTATGTTTTAGTTTTTTATAAGTTTTTTTGGCTTTATATGTAGATTGATGTTTTGATGATTTATGTTTCGATGATTTATGATTATTTTCAAATAATGAATTAAAAAATGAATTATTTAGTGTGTTTTTTAGTGTTTTAGTTTTAGTTTTTTTAGTTAATGATTTTTTAATAGATTTAATATGCTTAAATTTAGGATTTACCATTATTTTATTAGCAATAGTAGTTTGATAGGGTGTTTTAAATTTGAGAATAATGGGTTCATGTAATCCATATAATTCATTTAGAATTGTATTTGTAATAGTTTTATTTTGTTTTGTAATAGTATATTTATCAAAAATAGGAATATTATATTTTCTACAATAAAGTATGCTAGATAGGATTTGGTCTTGAGTAGGTACTTTAAAATTAATATTATTTTCATATAAATATACTAATTTTTTAACATAAGACAATCTATTTAAATATATTTGAGTATTAAATTCTATAATTTCTTTATATGTATCTTCAAATAGTTTATTATTAGATATATTTAAAAATCCATCAATATATTTATATCGTTTATCAATTGTTTCTATAGGTTTAGTAATATTAAAATGTTCTCTTACTTTTGTATCATAAACATTAAATTTTTCAATCATATTATTAGGATATTCTTTTTTTAATTTTTCAAAAATAGTTTCTAAATTTTTCAATTCATTATCAGGTATCCCTTTAAAACCTTTAAATATACCATAAACACCTGATAATTTAACCATATTGGAAATTTCGGGATAATATAAATGACTTTCTTTAAAATATGGTTTTAATATTAAATAAATATCAGCATGAGATTTAGTAATAACGTCATTTAAATTTAATATAAATATACCATCTAAGGCAGTATATTTCAAACCAACTAATGCTCCAATAAATATATTAATTACATTATAAAATGTATCTAACATATAAAATTCATTATCTATTTTATTAAGTGAATAAATATTAAGACTAAATGTATTATATAATTCAGGGTATAAAGATGGTAATAGAAATAAACTTTCATTTCGTTTATCTATTATATCAATTTCATAAATATTTTTAATTACATTTAAAAAATCTGTTTGACTTGTGGATAATTTATGATAATTTAAGTATGTAATTTTGTTTAATTTATAATTTTTAAATTTAAGAACTTCAACAGGTGTAATAGCACCAACACACAAAATATTAGATTTGTGATTTATTTTATTAAATATATTATAATTTATAAATAATTCATTATAATGAAAAAATAATGTAGATACTGAATTATATTTTGGTATTATTGATAGTTTTTTAAAATCAATATTTAAATAACTATAACTTAAATTATTTGGCGATACTAAAAAATATTTATATATTTGTTTATTAAAATTAAATATATATATATCACCTTTAATGTCTTCGATAGTATTAATTTTATATACATATAATAAATAATTACTATAAAAATTACTATTAATTAATGTATCATTAAATATAGAGATATTATTATTTAATTTTAATGTTAAATTTGTATTTAAATTACCACCAGATGTTAGTATTGGTAATACTACATTAAATGGACGTGGTTTAATTTGTATATATCTATCTTTTCTTGCTGTAGTAATATTTTCTCCTATACTTTCAATCATTACTCTTTCTAAATTAAGGTCTTGTAAATAATCTTTTTTAATATCTATTTCTTTAGGTGTTATAAATAATGTTTCATTATCTAATGTAGATATATATATAAATAAATTATTTTTTTCTTTTTCAGATTCTTTTTTAAAAAATTTAATTTCTTCATATGTTGCTGGGTCTCTTGCTACAACAGAACCTTCATGAATAAATTCTAATTCGTGTGAAAATATAGGATAATTAATAAGTTCTCCTGACATATAGTGATAATATGTTTTTTTTAATAACTTAGAATTATCAAAAACAAACAAAGTCCAATTTCTAAATACATTTATTTTTTCATAATAAAATTTAATATTAATAAAACCTATGAATTTAATATTATTATTATCATCAAAAATATTTAAATTATGTGAAGGGGACCTAAGTTCATATCTGTAATTTGAATAATGAGTATTATTTCTTTGTAATTGTTTTTTTCTAATACTAGTTTCTGGCGGTAATTTAAATCTAATAGGAAACTCAATATCGGTATTAGTAATTGCGCATTTATTAAAATAAAAATTCATAAATATAGTCCATATTATAAAATAACTACACGGTTTAAAATCAGTTTCAATCATATTTGAATTTAACACATTAAAAAATGATTTATAATTTCCATATTTTTTAATATCGTCTGAATATCCAAAACAATATTGAAATTTTTTTGTTCTCATTTTATCTTTAACTTTATCCCAATTAATTTCATATTCATTAGTTTCTTTATTTTTTTCAAAACAATCAATCATAAATGTTTTTAAAAATTTTAATTCGTTAGGATTACTTTCAATAAAGGTTTTAAATACTGTTAGTTTTGATGTTTTTACAGTATCATCAGTATCATTTTGAATTTCTTTATTATATTTAGAATCATTCACTCCCCAAAATATAGATTTACAATGTTCTTTTACAATATATTTAGCATTTTCATTAGCATTTTCATTAGTAATTGTTTTTATTTTCTCTTTAATTTTATCAATTTTAGTTCTAAATAAGTCTACATTATTAGTATTATTTACTTTACCTTCACCTTCTAATCCTAATAAAGTCATTAATAAATTAATTTCATTTATTAATTCAGTTTTAAAATAAAAAACATTATCAGTATTTTTATTATTTTTATTATTTTTATTATTTTTATTATTTTTAGTATCTTTAATAGAACATTCTAATAACCCTTCAATTCTTTTAACAATTGTATCTAAAAATTGAACTTCAGTTTGTTCTTGTATTGGAACTGTAATACCTATTTCTTTTTCAACTTTTTCATATTGTAATTTTCTTGTTTTTGACATAATATCAGTTTCAAAATGAGGATAAGATTTCCCTTTGTTATTTTTAGGAACTCTCAAAACTTCAAATTTTCCAAAATTTGTTTCATATTTTTGTCTATATGTTTCTAATATTTCTGCGTTACCTTCACTATTATCATATAAATGCGATGTAAATATATCTCCGGAATTTCTTTCATATTCGTTATATATAGTTTCATATTCTTTATTCATAAATTGTAAAAACTCTAAATATTTTTGTGTATTTGTATCTAAATTCCAAATTGTTTTACGCTCAGCATTTACATCATATATTCTTTTATTTGTTTTTGATTTTTTATTATTAGTGTTTAAGCCTGTTACATTAACATTTGTTAAATAATCTAATATTTTTGTTTGTTCTGTTTTTATAAGTTCTTGTAGTTTTTGATTATTCATATTTATAATTTAATACTTATATATATATATATATATAATTAATAAATTAATAAATTAATAATGAATATTAGAAATAAAAAATAAATATTAAAAATAAAAAAATAAGTAAAAACTATGAATTAAACTGACCTAATAATCTATAATTAATCTAATAATCTATAATTAATCTAACTATAATTCTTCATCACCTCGCACTTTTTGAAAGATGAAATAGCTATTAAATTTAGACCACGTCATCATTGCGTTAGATTCTTTTATTTTTTTAGCATTTTCTTTACCCATATAGTTACCATCAGTAGCATATTTACTTAACATATTACCAGGTTCATCTAATAATCCTTTAAATTCTACTAATTTAAGATTATGTTGTTTTGCTTTTTCTTCTAAATAAGATATACTTACTAAATTTTCAGTGAAAGAAGTATCAAATGTTTCAAAGAAGACATTAATTTTATTTCCAACAGTAATTGTTTTATAATCGTCATCTTCACTTTCTTTTCTAATATAGAAAACACGTTTGTCATCAATATCACCAGTAATTTCTTTTTGATGCCCTAATGCTTTAAGTATTTCCATACCATCTAAACAAGTTCCAATGAAATAACCTTGGTCGAGTAAATTTTCACTTACATTTCTAAGAAAATTATCTAATGACGTTTCATCATTCATCATATAGTGAATAGCATACATACACGTTATTAAATCATAACTATCTAATCCAACACCTTCCATTTTACGTAATTTAGGTGTATTACCTTTTGCTCTACCATATAAAACATCTATATAATATTTATTAAGATTATCAAATACACAATCACCATTAGCAATATTTTTAGTTCCAGTTCCATTAATAAGCATTACTTTTTCAGCAAATTTAGAATATTGAGAATTATTAAATTTTAAACTTGCGTTCATAATACGTGTTGCTGCTCCTTTTGAAGGATTATTAAGATTATGTTCATTAATATCAATGCCTAATAAATGATTGACACCATTTTTAATATATTTATCTAAATCACCAAATTCACCTACCGCTAAATCAAGCA
>Ga0213861_10001830_pt1 | contig 18657 bp, 19 predicted proteins | sample PICome_4_FD_160110 | JGI IMG/M metagenome (GOLD analysis project Ga0213861, IMG submission 160110) | Coastal seawater microbial communities near Pivers Island, North Carolina, United States - PICO131 | ecosystem: Environmental > Aquatic > Marine > Coastal | place: USA: North Carolina... | reverse complement strand
AAAAGATTGGATTGGATTTCCTTCAATATTATATTCTGTGTGCACCACAGAAACCAAGTCTCTCGCGTCTTGATATTTGATATGCCGTTCATCGGGCCTCGGGTGAATGGTAATGCCTTGAGCACCAAAATCTTGAAGATCCGAAGCAACCTGTAAGAGGTTGGGAACATTTCCCCCTCTAGAATTGCGTAAAGTTGCAATTTTATTGATATTTACACTTAACTTTGTCATGGTCTTAAATTAGGTTGCAAAGATAACGCATTAAATGATTTTATCCTATATTCGTAGTACATGAACATTACAGATTACATCTTAAAAGAAATCAAATCATTAACACCTAAAAGCTCGGTAGAAAAGGCTCAAAAGTTGTTCAATGATTATCCGATTACGCATTTCAATGTTTTAGAAAACGGCCTTTTTTTGGGATCATTTTCTGAAAGTGATATCCAAACGATCGAGGATAAAACAGCGCTGTTATCGGACTACAAACATCTTTTGTCTGGTTTTTTTGCAGAGGAAAAAACAACTGTTTTGGGATTGTTACAAATTTTTGCAAACAATGATGCTACAGTAATTCCGGTTTTAGATTCCCAAAAAAAATACCTAGGATATTACGACCTGTGCGACGTCTTAGATGTTTTTGCTTCCAGTCCGTTTATGCAGGAAGAAAGTGAAACCTTAGTGGTAGAAACCGTAGAAAAGAATTTCTCAATGGCGCGAATTGCACAAATTGTGGAAACGAATGGAGGAAAATTATTAGGAAGTTACCTCTCAGAAAAAAAAGCAGGCAATGTACAAGCAACCTTAAAAGTGGTTGCCCAAGAAATTATAGAAATTACCCAAACGTTTCGAAGATATGAATATATTATTGTATCTTCTCATGAAGATGATTTGTATTTAGACGATTTAAAAAACAGATCGCAATACCTTCAAAAATACCTCAATATTTGATGAAAAAAATAGCAATTTACGGGCAATCTTATTCTTTAACAGCAGAAAAAGAAGTTCAACTTCTTCTCAAAGTGTTGGAAGAACAGCAGGTGGTGATTTTTTTTGAAAAACAATTTTATACCCTTTTAAACCAGCACAATGTTTTAGCAAAAAAATATTCGACATTCGAGCATTTCAATGACTTAAACAATTCGTTCAATTTGATGTTTACCATTGGTGGTGACGGCACTATACTGAGAGCAATTACCTATATCAGAGACTTAAACATTCCAATTTTAGGAATCAATATAGGGCGGATGGGCTTTCTGGCATCTATTAAAAAAGACACCATTCAAGAGAGTATAGCCTGTGTTGTAAATGGCGATTATACCATTCAAGAACGCAGCCTTTTAAGCATTCGAACCGAGCCAGAAATACAAGCACTTAAAGAGTTAAATTTTGCTTTAAACGAAATTACAATCGCTCGAAAAAACACCACTTCCATGATCGGTGTGCAAACCCATTTGAACAAAGAATACCTCAACAATTATTGGGCAGATGGTTTAATTATTGCGACCCCAACTGGCTCTACTGGATATTCGCTTAGTTGCAATGGCCCTGTAATTTTACCTGCTTCAAAAAGTTTAATCATTACGCCCATTGCACCCCACAATTTAAATGCCCGGCCAATGGTCATTCCAGATGATACCAGCATTGAGTTGGAAGTAGACGCAAGAGAAAAAGAATTTTTAATTTCATTAGATTCTCGGATCGTTACGGTACCAAGAGGAACGAAAATTTTTATCAAGAAAGCCGCATTTACGGTAAAGAGTATGTTGCCAAATAATCAATCTTTTTTACAAACGCTACGAAGCAAATTACTTTGGGGAGAAGACATTCGAAATGAAACCCCTTTTTCTACAAATTCCCACAATAAATAAGCAAATTCCTTGTTATTCAAAAAAGACTGGATATTAACTTTTTAAAGCAAATTGAAATCCATATATTTGCACGCTATTTTTGAACATGAAAAAATGTATATTCTACATCATTTGCATCGGTTTTTCATCCATTTCATTGGGTCAAATTAATGAAATTGGATTCTTTGCAGGAGGGTCTAACTATGTGGGAGATATTGGACGTACCCACTACCTCTACCCCAACCAACTTGCAGGGGGGTTGATTTACAAATGGAACTGGAATCCAAGAATGGCACTAAGAGGCACTTTGAGTATCCTCCCAATCGCTGGAGATGACAAAGATGCGAGTACCGATTTCCAAAAAGAAAGAGGTTATCAGTTTAACAATACTATAAATGAATTTGCAGTGGGCTTAGAATATAATTTTTATGAGTACGAAATTTCTTCTCCAGGAAAATCGGCAACTCCCTACATTCTAGTTGAATTGGCTTCATTTCAATACAAATCTGTAGCAGCTATTGCTGCCAACGGCAAGATCAGTTATACCAATAAAACCTCCTATGCAATTCCATTTGGTGTCGGATACAAATCAAAACTCAGCGGTGCCTTTGCCTTTGCCATAGAAGCCAAAGTAAGGTATACCTTTGAAGACGATTTGGATTATACAACCGGAAGGTTTCCCGCATTGGATTTTGGAAGCAACGGAAACGATTGGTATGCCTTTACAGGGATTTCACTCGTATATACATTTGGGCGACCCGCCTGTTACACAAAAGGATTGTAATTTATGGAGAAAAAGCTACAAATCAATTTACACAAGGTTCCAAAACACGTTGCCATCATTATGGATGGAAATGGTCGCTGGGCAAAAAGTAAAGGGATGACTAGAGTTTTCGGCCATAAAAATGCCCTTACCTCAGTTCGCGAATCGGTAAAAGCAGCTGCTGAGATTGGTGTAGAAGCAATTACCCTCTATGCCTTTTCAACCGAAAACTGGAACCGCCCCAAACTTGAAGTAGATGCCTTGATGAGTCTGTTGGTACATTCGCTGAACAAAGAGCTAAAAGACTTTCAAAAAAATGGGGTCCGCGTCCATGCCATTGGTGGAATTGAGAACCTTCCTACCAAAGCACAAAAAGTATTGCAGGGAGTTATTGCCGATACCAAAAACAATACCAATATCATCCTGACTCTAGCATTGAGTTATGGATCTCGAGAAGAAATTGTTAATACTATCAAAAACATATCTAAAAAAGTTGTTAATAAAGAACTTTTAATAAAAGAAATTAACGAAAATACTATAAATAACCATTTATATACATTTAATTTGCCCGACGTTGATTTAATGATAAGAACCAGTGGAGAACAACGCATTAGTAATTTCTTATTATGGCAAATGGCATATGCCGAATTATATTTTACAGATATTCTTTGGCCAGACTTTAGAGAAGCGCATTTTTATGATGCAATAATAGAATATCAGAATAGAGAACGAAGATTTGGAAAAACAAGCGAACAGATTACAGAATAGCATTTCTGTTGTATTAGTATGTACTGCACTTTTTTTTACTTTGATTGCAAATTCGCAAACAAAAGTAGACAGTATTGCTCCCATTAAAAAAGACACCCTCACACAAAACATTTCTTTCGTAGAAGGAAAAGAATATGTTTTAGGAGGCATTAGTGTAAAAGGTTTAAAAAAGTTTAGTGAAGAAACTGTTCGTGTTTTTACAGGATTAAGACCCGGTTTGAAAATCAAACTTCCCGGAGATAAACTCACAAGTGCCATCAAAAAATTATACGAGAGCAAACAATTTAGCAACGTAGATGTGTATCTAGAAAAAGTAGACAGCAGCGCTGTTTACCTTCAATTTGATGTAAAAGAGTTGCCCCAATTAAATACCGTAAAAGTAACTGGTGTTAAAAAATCCAAAGCAAAAACACTCATTGATGATGCCGAATTAAAGATAGGAGCCATGGTGACCGACAACCTCATTGTGACCACCAAAAATTACTTCCAAAAGAAATATACCGACAAAGGATATTTAAAAACGAAGGTGAATTTAATGGTTCAAAACGATACCACGGATGTCAATACGGTCAATATGTCCGTTCAAATTGACAAGGGAAATAAAATTAAAATTAAGAATATTGATTTCATTGGAAATGCATCCCTTTCCAACTACAAGTTGCGAAAAGCAATGAAAAATACCAAAAGAAAATTCTTTGGACGTTTTTGGAAAGCATCGAAATACATTGAAGAGGATTATCGAGAAGATTTGGAGAGCATCTTAAAGATGTACAGCGAATTGGGCTACCGAGATGCCCGTATTTTAAGTGACAAACTTACTTGGAACGACGACAACACCATCAACTTAGAAATTGAATTGGAAGAAGGGAAACAATACCGTTTTTCAGAAATTTTATTTGTTGGAAATAAAGAATATACCGATGATTACTTAAGACAATTCTTACGCATCGAAAATGGCGATGTATACAATGGAGTGGTTTTAAAAGAACGTGTTAGCGGAGACGGAACGCCAACATCACAAGATTTATCGACCCTGTATCAAGACAATGGATTTTTGTTTTCTTCCGTAAATGCTGTCGAAACCAAAGTAGAAAATGATTCTATTACCGTAGAAATTAGAATTCGAGAAGACGAGAAAGCAACCATAAAAAAAGTATCCGTTGCCGGAAACGACAAAACAAACGATCATGTATTGTTCCGAGAATTGCGCGTAAAGCCAGGCGATTTGTTTAGCAGAAGTGCCATTATTAGATCCATACGTGAAATTGGTCAACTTGGGTTTTTTGATCAAAATGTAACCCCAGATGTGAATCCAGATTACCAAAACAAAACAGCCGACATAAATTTCAATGTGGTTGAAAAGGGTGGAAGTCAAATTGAACTCCAAGGAGGTTACGGGGGAGGATCCTTTATTGGAACCCTCGGATTGTCGTTTAACAACTTCTCGTTCCGAAACATGTTTAACAAAGAGGCTTACAAACCTTTACCAATGGGAGACGGTCAAACCCTTTCCATTCGTTTACAATCCAGTAGAACCTTTAACACCTATAGTTTTTCATTCTCAGAGCCTTGGCTAGGAGGAAAGAAACCGAAATCATTATCCTTCTCTATTTATTCTTCAAACCAATATCAAATCAATCCGCAAACTTTTGAAGTGGACAGAAATCAAAGTTTGGGAATCATTGGAGCCTCCTTAGGGTTGGGGCAACGTCTGCAATGGCCCGATGATTTCTTTCAGTTATCACAAAGCATTAGCTACCAAAGTTTCAACCTCAACAACTATGGCTTTAGAGTAGGAAGCGATGTATTAAGCAATGGAACCTTAAACAACTTGGCCTACAATGTGAGTTTAACAAGAAACTCCTCGGGACCCAGCTTAATTTTCCCTACCTACGGATCTGAATTTTCTGTTGGTGTAAAAGCAACCCTACCCTACTCGCTCATAAACGGAAGAGACTATACGGTTTCAGAAACATTGACCCCAGAAGAAAAGAATGATAAAATTGCTGAAAACTACAAATGGCTAGAATACTATAAGCTTTCTATGAAAGGAAAATGGTTTACCGGATTTACCGACAAACTGGTCCTGATGAAGAATATAGAAATTGGTTATTTGGGCTATTACAATGAAGCCGTTGGACATACTCCCTTTGAAAGGTATTTTGTGGGAGGAGATGGAGTTGCTGCCTTCCAACTAGATGGAAGAGAAACCATTGGACTAAGAGGGTATGAAAACAGCCGTTTGACCCCCTTAGAAAATGGCGGTGGAACCTTATATACCAAATACCAATTAGAACTAAGATACTCAATTACAGACACCCCTTCTGCCTCGATCTATACAGTTGGATTTTTAGAAGCTGGAAACTCCTATGATACTTTTGATGAATTTAAACCGTTTGAAGTAAAGAGGTCAGCCGGATTGGGAATTCGCGTATTTATGCCTGCATTTGGTCTTTTAGGGATCGATTTTGCACATGGATTTGATCCATTGCCAGGACAAGTAATAAAATCGGGTTGGCAAACACACTTTATAATCGGAAGACAGTTCTAAGAAAGCGTATATTTGTAAAATAACCTTTTTTGGCACGGTTTTTTATAAATACCTTATAGCAATGAAAAAAATAGTTTTTTATATCGTTCTTTCCCTTATCGCAAGGGGAACATATGCCCAAAAAATCCAACGAATTGCCTATATAGACATGGAGTACATTCTAGAGAATCTTCCAGAATATCTAGAAGCACAAAACACATTGAACGCCAAAATTGCAAAATGGAAGAAAAACCTAGACGTAGAAGCGAGGCATATAGAAGTGCTTAAAACAGATTTGGCCAACGAAAAAGCAATTCTTACCAAAGATATAATTGAAGAAAAAGAAGAAGACATTCTTCTAAAACAAGAAGAATTACGAAGGTTAGAATCTTTGTACTTTGGCCCGAATGGAGACATGTTCCTCGTTAGAAAGCAATTGGTCAAGCCAATACAAGATCAAGTGTACAATGCCATTCAAAAAATTGTGAAAGCAAAAAAATATGATTTTGTTTTTGATAAATCTAGCGAATTGATTTTGCTATATTCAAATAAAAAAGACGATATTAGCGAAATTGTTTTGGCATCGATTGACAAGACCCGAAAAGTGGCAGATCGACTCGCAAAACAACAAGAAAAGAAAACAGCTTCCAAAGAATTAAGTGACCGACAGAAAGCACTTTTGGCCGCAAAAAAGAAAAAAAGAGAAGCATTACTAGCGAAACAAGAAAAGAAAAAACAACAGATTGCAGAAAGAAAAGCAGCATTATTAGCCAAAAAAGAAGCCAAAAGATTGCTTTTAAAACAAAAACAAGAAGCTGCAAAAAAGAAAAAAGAAGCACAAAAACAATAATAATTAATTAAATTAAACCAAGGATGAAGAATTTTAAAACGTTACTATTAATTGCTGTATTTACATTAGGATTTGGTGGAATCACAAATGCACAAAAAGTAGCTCATGTTGATTTTGAAAGAGTAGTTGCCAATATGTCTGAAACAAGAGCATTGTTTGCAGATTTAGACAAAAAAGCAAAGACAATGAAAGATGATATTGAAGGGATGAAGAAAAAGTTTGAGAACAAAGCAAAGAAATACGATGCTGAAGCGACAACTCAAACAGAAGAAACCAATCAAAAAAGAAAAGCAGAATTGCAAGGAGACTATCAAAGACTTCAAAATGCTCAGCAAATGGCACCGCAAGAATTGCAACAAATTCAAAGCAAAGGTCTTGAGCCAATCAACAAAAAAGCAATTGATGCTATCAACGAAGTAGCCGCTGCAAAAGGAATTTTATACGTATTTACATCCAATATGTTAATCGTTAAAAGAGGAGAAGACCTTTACGAAGCCGTAAAAGCAAAGTTAGGTTTGTTGGCAGATCCACAACCAAGAAACTAAGCACTTCTTTTATTAAATAAAAAAAACCTACTCTTTTTGAGTAGGTTTTTTTTATTTTTACCACAATGAAACAAAAAGACTTTTCGATTGGCATCTTTGATTCTGGTGTGGGTGGCACTTCAATCTGGAAAGAAATCAACCGGCAAATGCCCTTAGAGCACACCCTCTACCTCTCGGACACTAAGCATGCTCCCTACGGAGCGAAAAGCAAAGAAGAAATTATTGCACTGGCCATTAAAAATACAGAGTACCTACTTCAGAGAAACTGTAAAATTATTGTCGTTGCCTGCAACACAGCAACCACAAACGCCATTGCCCACCTTAGAGCCCACTATTCCGTCCCATTTATTGGCATAGAGCCCGCAATAAAACCCGCAGCACTCCAAACGAAAACCAATACCATTGGTATTCTGGCAACCAAAGGCACCCTAAACAGTGCGCTGTTTGCACAAACTTCTCAAAAACTAGGGCGCAATATTAAAATCATAGAACAAATTGGCACCGGCTTGGTTACCGCCATTGAAAATGGAAAACTAGAGTCCGAAGAAATGACACAGTTATTGCAGCAGCACCTCCTACCTATGGTGGCCCAAAATATAGATTGTTTGGTCTTGGGGTGCACGCATTATCCCTATTTAATTCCGCAAATTCGAAAGATGATTGGTCCAAAAATCCAAATCATCGATTCGGGACTCGCCGTTGCAAAACAAACCCATAAAGTATTGTCAGAAGCAGGACTACTGAGGACCACACGTGACAAAAACAAAAGCGCGTTTCAATTTTTAATTAACAAGGACCCAAGTACCTTAGCCCAACTACTGGAACAGCACGAGCAAGCAAAAGCGATGACAATTTTAGAAACGGATTTCTAAAAGCCGTTAAAAGCTGCATTAATATTTGGACAGGCAGCACCTCGAGGTGCTCTTGTAAAGAGATTTAAACCAACACTTAATTGATTGAAGCCAGCAGTGCTAAGCACAATATCATTCAATTGACGTGTATAGGTGTATGAAAACATGAAGTTTTTAAAATTCAACCCAACAATGGGTGTAATGTATTGTGCATTCTCAATAGCACCCGTATCAAAACTTTTTCTGTAGGACAATGCAGCCCATAATTGTGTGTTTCCAAAAGTCTTGTAGGCTTTCAAGTTCAGATCGGCAAAACGTTCGCCCGTACCTTCTCGAAACTGTAGCATCACCGAAGGCTCTAACTGTACTGCATTTTCTTCACCAAAATAATATCCTGCTGTAAAGATGTAATTCCTTAAATCGAGGGGCTCACTAATATTTAGATTGTTCTTTGCGGTGAGTAACAAATTTTTTACCGTAAAATAGGAAGAGAATCCTCCCAAATGATAGGACATTCCAAAATCTGCATTGTAATAACTCGTACTTTCAATAATTTGTGAAATCGCAGGATCTCCAAAAAAGGACCTTTGATCGGACTGGTTTTGAACAAAAGTAAAAGACAATCCAAAAGAAAGTTGTTCAAACAAGCGGCCGTCACTTAGCGGCAAATGGTAAGCATAAGTACCTTGCAGTCCTTGTTGAGAATGAAATCCGTTTTGATCGTTGAACAGCACAAAACCATAACCCGCATTGGTTTCTTCGCCCATTTTGGTATGAAAACTTAACGTCTGTAGTGCAGGAGCATTGGGAATGCCTTGCCATTGCTGTCTCGCTGTAAACCTTACTTTGGATGAATTTCCAATTCCTGCAGCTGCCGGGTGAAGTAAGTATACATTGTCAGATAAATAATCCCAATAGATTGGAAGGGTCTCCTGAGAAAAAGAATTCATCGCAATAAAAAGAGAGAACAAAAAGCTAAGCTTTGTATAAAATTGCTTCATTGAGTACAGATTATATATAAGTTTCCAAATATATTGTTTTTCTAACAAAAAAATATAGTTTTTTAATGCATTGTTTCAAGAGAATCTTAAAACCAAAAAAAACAGCGCTAGCATATAGGACCTAAGGAGCGAAACGCTGTCCAAAGATCTACTGCCGCGCCCCAAAAAAAGTTGGGAAATATTTATAGAAAACTGCTTTTATTTTTTTGACTTCCAAAAAAATAAAAAATACCAGGAATAAGGAATGTAGATCGATTTCCAAAAAAAATATTTGCGCCCGCAAAAATAACAAACAAACGATTTTCCGGAAGGCAACCATTTAAAGATAAAATTCCTTGGAATTCGAACTTGCAGCTTTTCGTTCGAGCTACAGAAGGGGCAATGCATGTTCATTTTTTATTGTAAAGTTAACAAACAAGAAGCCCTTTATAAGCTACAAATAAATAAGTGGGCACTATAGCGAACAAGTGGTAGGAATAAGGGAACAAGTGGTAAAATTAAACGATTAAAAAAGCAGTTTTTTCTTTCAAAATGAGCAGATTGAAAAGTAAAAACAAGTAAAAAAACCTAAAAAAAACCCAGGTATTTTTCTCCCTTCGGGAACGTTTTAAACAAAAGGGCCGCAGCAGCTTTGCCAAAAAAAGCCCTTTTGAGAGATGGCATTGGGATTTTTTTTATTTGGGAATTGTAACATTTGTTACGCCCAAAATGAAGCCCTTTTGCTATTTTTATGGCCTGTTTAAAAAAAACAAGTATGAGCCGAAATTCGAAATTGCTTAACATTGTTCGCATGCGATGCCCTAAATGCCATCAAGGGACCTTCTTTGAAGGACATCCTTATCAATTGACACGCATAGGCCTGGTGAAAGCGTCGTGTTCTCATTGTGGATTGAAATACGAACTAGAACCTGGGTTTTTTCAGGGGTCTTATTACGTTTCTTATGCCTTGGCGGTGGCGCTTTTTGTGGCATTGTGGATTTTAAAAAGCCTGTTCTTACCAAATTTAAACTATCTTACCACCTTAATTTCAATGGTAATTGCCCTGCTGGTGCTTGCACCGTTGTTGTTTGCTTTTTCGAAAGTTATCTGGATACATCTCTTTGTACATTATGATTCAAGCACTCAAAAATAACTTTGGGCATCTTTTTGAAGCCGAACTCCTACAGGAAATCAACCAAGTAGGGACCTTTAAAGACGTTGCCGAAGGTGCAAAAATGATGGAAATTGGCGACTATGTGCGTTCCATGCCCCTGCTCATTTCTGGAGCAATAAAAATTTTAAGAGAAGACAGCAATGGAGACGAACTCTTGCTGTACTTCCTTGAAAAAGGAGATACCTGTGCCATGACATTGACCTGTTGTCTTGGACAAACAAAAAGTGAAATCAGGGCCCTTGCCGCCACCGATGCTACCTTAATTATGATCCCGGTAGAAAAAATGGAACACTGGGCGGGGAAATACAAAAGCTGGCGCAAATTTGTTTTTGAAAGCTACCACAATCGCCTCAATGAAATGTTGGCCACCATCGATAGTATAGCCTTTTTAAAAATGGATGAACGCCTAGTACAGTACTTGAAGGAAAAAGCAAGAATTGCAAAAAACCACATTATTTACAACACCCACCAAGAAATTGCCCATGAATTGCATACTTCTCGGGTCGTGATTTCTAGACTTTTGAAGAAATTGGAGAATTTAGATAAAATTGCCCTCCATAGAAATCACATTCATATCAAAAACATCTAGGCGGAATGTAACCAATGTTACTGCCCAGGTCTTTGTATCCCCTTATTTTTGCCCATAAAAACAAGATGTTCAAAAAAATACTGCCCATTTTACAGTGGCTTCCCAACTATAAAAAAGCGGATTTTTCGGGAGATTTCACCGCGGGTGTAACGGTTGGAATCCTGCTCATTCCTCAGGGAATGGCCTATGCAATGATTGCGGGCTTGCCGCCTGTTTTTGGTTTGTATGCCGCTTTAATGCCACAAATTATCTATGCCTTTATGGGTACTTCTCGGCAATTGGCCGTGGGCCCCGTTGCCATGGACTCCTTGCTAGTAGCCGCAGGACTGGGAGCACTGTCTTTGTCGAGCCTGGAGAGCTACATTGCCATGGCCGTATTTTTAGCCTTGTTTATGGGGGCCATTCAATTGCTACTCGGGATGGTAAGATTGGGGTTTTTAGTCCGGTTTTTATCAAAACCTGTCATTAGTGGTTTTACTTCTGGGGCAGCTATTATTATTGGTCTTAGCCAACTCAAACACCTTTTGGGCATTGAAATTACCCGGAGTAACCAAGTACATCTCTTGCTTTCCAATGCCTTTAAAAATATCCATTTGACCAATGGCTATGCACTGGGGATTGGAATCACTTCAATTGTTTTGATTTCAATTATTAAAAAATTAAATGCAAAATACCAACAACGTTTTCCTGCTGCACTGGCTTTAGTAGTGCTTGGCGTTGGGGTGGTTTCTTATTTTGAACTGAATGCTTTTGGGGTGCAAATTGTTGGAAAAGTCCCCGGAGGACTTCCGTCTTTTCAGGTACCAGAAATCCCCTTAGACCGACTCTCAGAACTAGCCCCTATTGCAATCACTTTGGCTTTAATTGCTTTTATGGAAGCCATTTCAGTAGCAAAAGCTGTGGCAGAAAAACATCCCGAATATGCCTTGGACCCCAATCAAGAACTCAGGGCTTTGGGTACCGCAAACATCGTAGGTGCTTTTTTTCAATCCTATCCCACTACCGGAGGTTTTTCCAGAACGGCTATTAACGAACAGGCGGGGGCAAAAACCGGCATTGCTCCGCTCATTAGTGCCGCCGTGGTTGGATTGACCTTGTTGTTTTTAACGCCGCTGTTTTATTATTTGCCCAATGCGGTCTTGGCCGCCATTATTATGGTTGCGGTTTTTGGACTGATCGATTTTACCTACCCCATCACTTTGTATAAAACCCAAAAAGAAGAGTTGGCGGTTCTACTGCTTACTTTTGTTACCACGCTTACCGTGGGAATGACCGCCGGAATTCTATTGGGCGTACTGGGCTCTTTATGGGTCTTGCTGTATCGAATTTCGACACCCCAAGTGGGCGAAATTGCTCGCCTGAAAAACAGCAATGCTTTTACAGAGGTCGATCGCTTTGCTGGGGTGACAAAACCCCAAGACACTATTTTAATCCTTCGCATGGACGCCCCCCTCTTTTTTGGGAATGTGTCGCTGTTTCGTTCAGCTGTTTCAGAAAACATACAACGAAAAGGGGCCGCTTTGCAATGGGTCATTCTGAGTATGGAAACCATGAGTTATCTGGATAGTAGCGGAGTGGATCTGTTAAAACAACTTATTGTAACCCTTCAGCAAAAGAAATTGCAGCTGCTGTTTTCTGGAGCTACTACGCCTATGAACGCGCTGCTCCATAGCAGTGGAATTGTAGCGCTTGTTGGGGAAGAGAATGTTTTTTTGGAAACGCATGAAGCGGAAGCCTATGCCCAAACAAAGCAAACAGTGCACGCTTTTAAGAAAAAAACAACAGCGCTCAAAAAAAAGTAATTCCTGTGTAACCGATGTTACCGTGGTATCCTTAGAGAATGCGTATTTTTGTAGCCTAATCTAATACCATCATGAAAATAGAACAAATATATACGGGATGTCTCTCGCAAGGCGCTTACTATATTGAGAGCGAAGGAGAAGTTGCCATTATTGATCCTTTAAGGTCTGTGACCCCATATTTGGAAAAAGCTGCTGCAAACAATGCCCGCATAAAATATATTTTTGAAACTCATTTCCATGCGGACTTTGTAAGTGGGCATGTGACTTTGTCTAAAAAAACAGGAGCCCCTATTATTTACGGTCCCAATGCCACGACTTCTTTTGAAGCAATTATTGCCAGGGACGGACAGGTATTTGAGCTGGGGAATATTAGCATTACCGTGCTGCATACGCCTGGCCATACCTTAGAAAGTGCGGTTTATCTTTTAAAAGATGCTACTGGAAAAGACCATGCAATTTTTAGTGGAGATACCTTGTTTTTGGGGGATGTTGGACGTCCGGATTTGGCCCAAAAAACAGGCAGTATCACTGCAGACGATTTGGCAGGCTACCTCTTTGATAGTTTGCGAAATAAAATCATGCCGCTAGCAGACGATGTGATTGTATATCCAGCGCATGGGGCGGGTTCTTCTTGTGGTAAAAATTTGAGCAAAGAAACGGTAGATACTTTGGGCAATCAAAAGGCAACCAATTATGCTTTGCGAGCCAACATGACCAAAGAAGAATTTATTAAAGAAGTAACGGAGGGTTTGACACCGCCACCTCAATATTTTCCTTTGAATGTTCAAATGAACAAAGAGGGCTATGAAGATTTTGCAGATGTCTTGGCCCGAAGTGCCCAAGCATTGTCTCCAGCTGCTTTTGAAAGTGCTGCCAATGATACCGAAGCCGTAGTGTTGGATGTTCGCCACCAAGATGACTTTTCAAAAGGACACGTTCCACGCTCAATTTTTATTGGATTGGAGGGTGGTTTTGCCCCTTGGGTGGGCGCCTTGATTGCCGATGTAAAACAACCGTTGTTATTAATTGCACCTGAAGGAATGGAAGCGGAAGCGATTACCCGCTTGTCTCGGGTAGGGTTTGACCAGGTTTTAGGGTATTTAAAAGGAGGGTTTGATGCTTGGAAAAAAGCATCCAAAGAATATGATACCGTAAGTTCAATAGCTGCAACCACTTTTGACAGCCTAAATACACCGGAGGAAGTCCCTGTATTTGATGTGCGAAAGGAAGGTGAATTTTTATCGGAGCACGTGATTGATGCCCAAAATACACCGCTCCAATCTTTGAACCAGCATTTGACAGCATTCCCTGAAAAAGCAACCTTTTATGTACATTGCGCAGGAGGATATCGATCCATGATTGCTGCGTCAATATTAAAAAATAGAGGCATTCATAATTTTATTGATATTGCAGGCGGTTTTAGTGCCATCAAAGAAACTGCAATTCCAATTTCTGACTTTGTTTGTCCTTCCACTTTATAAATTCAAAATAAATGATACATCACTCTCAAGAAGACTGGATCGCTGCCCTGGCAGCAACAGAAAATGCCGTAATAATTGATGTAAGAACTCCGGAAGAATGTGCGACTGGAATTCTTGAAAACGCCATCATGCTGGACTTTTTTAAGTCGGAAATTTTTCAACAAGAAATCGCGGAATTGGATAAAAGCAAGCCCTACTTTGTGTATTGCAGAAGTGGAAATCGAAGCAGCCATGCCTGTGCGATGATGGAAAACATGGGCATAGTTAAAACCGTAAATCTAGTTGGCGGAATGAATGCATGGACGGGCCCAAAAGTGATGCCTACTTTCTAAGAAAATAAAAGCGCTAATTTTTTAAACTACAAAAAACAACTCATTAATGAATTTCATCTACGAACCCTGGCCTTGGTACATTGCTGGCCCTATGATTGCTTTGATCCTCTTGCTACTTCTTATGGTTGGCAAAAACTTTGGAATGTCTTCCAATTTAAGAACCTTATGCACCCTTTGTGGAGCTGGAAAAACAACGGATTTTTTTAAATTTGATTGGAAATCTCAAAAATGGAATTTGATCGTAGTGCTGGGCGCGATTATTGGCGGCTATGTGGGCGCAAATTTCTTAAGCAATACGACAGCGGTTGTGCTGAACCCTGAAACCATTTCAGATTTAAAGACTTTTGGTTTTGAAAGTGCTGGAGCGGCTTACCTACCAACAGAAATGTTTGCAACTACTGCATTGGGAAGCTTGAAAAACTTAGTGCTTTTAGTCCTTGGAGGTCTTTTTGTAGGCTTTGGAGCTCGGTATGCTGGCGGCTGCACTTCTGGACATGCTATTTCTGGATTGAGCAATTTGCAACTACCGTCTTTAATTGCTGTGATTGGCTTTTTTATTGGTGGCTTGACCATGATTCATTTAATTTTTCCTATACTTTTTTAACAATGAGAACACTTATCTATTTATTGATCGGAATCCTTTTTGGAATCACCATGTTTAAATCGGAGGCGGCTTCTTGGTTTCGTATTTATGAAATGTTTAAATTTGAGTCTTTCCATATGTATGGCATTATTGGCTCGGCGTTGCTACTGGGAATCCTTGTGATTCAAAGCATCAAACGTTTTGAAATAAAATCTTTTTATGGCGAAAAAATTGTCTTCACACCAAAGGCGAAAAGTTTTTCTCGCTACCTCATCGGGGGTATTATTTTTGGATTGGGCTGGGCATTGGCTGGCGCTTGCCCTGGACCAATGTTTACATTGGTTGGAGCGGGCTATTTGCCAATTCTTGTAGTCATCGCAGGGGCCATGGTGGGTACCTTTGTATACGGAATTGTAAAAGATAAAATACCGCATTAACCGCTGGTAAGATTGGGTTGCTTCTTCGTTGTTTTCGAGTGTAAAAAAACCCTTCTCATATTGTCAAATCTAATTAAAAGCAAGTGGAAAGAGACCCTAAAAAATTACTAGAAATCAGATACTAATAAAACTTCCTAATTTTATACCATGCCCGTAACAAAATCGTCTTATTGTCCCATTGCAAAATCCATCAGTTATCTTGGTGACCGATGGACGCTAATTATCTTAAGAGATATCCTGCTTTTACACAAAACACGGTTTAAAGAATTCAAAGCTTCGAGAGAACAGATTGCTAGTAATATTTTAAGCATCCGACTGAAAATGCTTTTAGAAGAGGGTTTTATTGAGATTCTCAACCCTTTAGGTACTAAAAAAAGCAGGCAATACATTGCTACCGAAAAAGGAATTGCCACCTTACCCATTCTTATTGAACTCTATTTATTTTCTTTGCACGACATCCCAGCTTCGCTTTTTTCTGAGAAAGAATTGGCATCTCAAAAAATGATTTCAGAAAACCCAACGCTTTTCAAAGAAAATATTGTGAACGGTTATTTGGCGTTTGTAAAGGAATTAAAAGCCGGCATTGGTATTTAAGTTGGTTGTTTTTTTGAGAATTTAAAAATCAATTCGCAGCATTTCTCGGTGCAATTTGTATTTTTTTAGCGCTCGCTAAAAAAGGGCCCCTAAATGTATCTTTAAAAAGGCATTGCTGCTTACATATTGTAAACCCCGCCATTAATATCTAAGGTAGCCCCCGTAATAAATCCATCGTATTCCGAAGCCAAATACAAAACAGCGCGTGCAACGTCTGCGGCATTTCCTGCTCGTTGTATTGGAATTCCTGCAACAGTTGCTGCTGCAGATGCTTTGGTGGTATGGGTATTGTGAAAAGAAGTACCTAATATAAGTCCTGGTGCAACGGCATTTACGCGAACACCCTCAGGTCCTAATTCTGTTGATAAAGCTCTGGTAAAGGTTAAAATTGCGCCTTTACTAGTTGCATAGGCCAAGGATCCTGCATGGCCTCCTTTTCGTCCGGCTAGGGAAGACAAATTGACAATACTGCTGTTTTCGTTTTTAATAAGGTAGGGCGATGCGGCTCGGGTAACAAAAAGCATGGAGGTAAGATTAATATCCATTACTTGTTGCCAAAATTCGGTGGTAATTTCCGGCAAGAGATTACGCGCTACTAAGGAGCCGGTATTGTTAATCAAAATATCAATTCCGCCAAAAGCAGCGATGGTTTTTTGAACTAGGGCATTTGCGGCAGCTTCTTGGGTTAAATCTCCTTGTATAACCACTGCTTTTTGTCCTTTTTGAAGGGCATATTCCTTCAATTCGTTGGCAGTGGCTGCACTGGAATAATAATGAATGGCCACATTGGCTCCACTGTCAATAAAATGACGGGTGATGGACGCGCCAATACCTTGTGCACCTGCGGTTACAAGTACATTTTTATTTGTTAATTTGTGGGAATGTTTCATGTTTATTTTGGTAACAGGTTGTGTGTAAGATTTAAATAGGCTTTTTTGAACATGCTGCTTTAATCATTTTTGATAAAATAGCCTTTGTTGGAAATCGCGGCCTCGCTTACAAAAAGTCGTGCTTCTTGAAACCAAACCTCTGCATAATTGCCATCGTTGTATTGTTTTTGGAGGTCTCCTCCGTGGGTTTCGGCTCCTGAGCACCAATTCCTATTGACTTCGGGTGATTTTCCGTTGGTTTGGTTGTAGGCACCAAACTTAAAAAACAGGCCTTCTTCTGCATAAGCATTTGCGCGTTCTACACCATCCTGACCAATGGGCACAAACAAATCTTGGGTTTGCTGGGGCCTATCTGCAGGGGTTGTGTATTCGGAGACGATTAGGTTTTTGGTAAACATTTGTGTGGGATGTCCTTCACTTTTAAAGGTGAGGTACATGACCCCTTGTTTGACTCGGATCTCATAGCTGAGGGTTTCTCCCAAAGCAATTCCATCTTCGGGTTCTTTTGGATAGGTGTTTTCGGTAGCTCCAACAACCGAGAAATCATCTCCCCAAACGGCGGTAGAATAATCCCATCTTCCAGCATTGTCTTCGCCAGCTGTATTGATTTCGTAATGCCAAAATACCGATCCTTTGGTATGTCCGGGAAATTTCTTGTAAAATATTTTAAGGGGTTCATTTTCGTGACCATCGGCACTGTGAATTTGACCAATTACAACAGAATAAGAGGCGGCTACACGGGCATCTCCTGTGGAAGAGACATTCATTACCTTAAGGGTTGCATTCAATTTTGCCTCTGCATGTGCCGACCACTTTTTGGTTTGGGCCATTTCTGTTCGGGTATTGTTTGAGGTTCCATGGGTATCCCCCGCATTGGGTGCTTTAAAAACAACCCAGTCTTTTTGCTGTGCGGTGGTTGTATAGAAAAAATCTTGGTGTTCAAAATTGAGCGCGTGCCCTGCATTGGAGCCATCTCCTAAAATTAAATTCCAATCGTTGGCAAATGGAATTACGTCACTGGAGTAAAGGGTTTTTTGAAGTTCGTTTGACGCTGCTTTTTGGGGGTTGTTGGTACAGCTATTCAAGAGCGTAAAAAGACTCAACGTTCCTAAAAATATTATCAAATGGGTGTTTTTTACTTTCATTTTTTAGTTTTCTAAAAGTTATTTTTTTTGATTGTTAAGGGATTAGAAATAATCGAAAAGTGCCAATACTCCGTTTACAGAAATAACGAGCGAAAAGAACAAGGCGCCATACAATCCGATGGTTACGGCGGGACTTGTTTGATAGCCTTTGAGTTTCTTTTTATTTTTGAGTAATAAAATAATACCCAGCACTACGATGGGCAATACAAAAACATTAAATACTTGTGACAGGATTTGAATTTCAATGGGATTTGCGCCAAATGCGGGGCCTATTAAAGCTACCAAACATGCAATGGCAGTGACCACACGAAACTGTTTTGAGTTGGTATCTAAGGTTCCCGATTGATAATCGGCAAGGAGTAATGGAGCAATGAGCAAACAGGGAAAAATAGAGGACAAGCCTGCACTTAATGCGCCAAAGAAGAAAATAGTCACGGCCCATTTTCCGGCTACGGGTTCTAGGGTATTGGCCATATCAAGTACATGGGTCACA
>Ga0213861_10001827_pt1 | contig 18667 bp, 23 predicted proteins | sample PICome_4_FD_160110 | JGI IMG/M metagenome (GOLD analysis project Ga0213861, IMG submission 160110) | Coastal seawater microbial communities near Pivers Island, North Carolina, United States - PICO131 | ecosystem: Environmental > Aquatic > Marine > Coastal | place: USA: North Carolina... | reverse complement strand
GTTATGAAGTGGCTCCCCCCAGCTGACCTACCCACTGAAGAAATGTGCAAGGAATATGATACCGTAATTCTGTTCTTAGATGAACTGAATTCAGCGGCTCCAAGTGTTCAGGCGGCCGCCTACCAATTAATCCTTAACAGACGTATTGGTCAATATAGACTTCCTGCTAATGTTAAAGTTATTGCCGCAGGTAACCGTGAAACTGACAAAGGTGTTAGTTACAGAATGCCTAAGCCACTTGAGAATCGATTTGTACACTTTGAATTACGTGTCGATTTTAATGATTGGTTGGATTGGGCAGTAGATAATGATATCCATCCTGATATTGTAGGTTACTTGTCGTTTGCTAAAGGCGATCTTTATAACTTTGACCCACAGTCAAGCTCAAGGGGTTTTGCTACTCCTCGTTCATGGACATTTACTTCAGAACTTATTACTGATGAAGATGACATTAATGATTCAGAACTTACTGATATTGTTGCAGGTTGTGTTGGAGAAGGTATTGCTATTAAGTTTTCAGCACACCGTAAGGTTGCTAAACAAATGCCTAACCCTACAGACATCCTAGATGGTAAGGTAACTAACATGCAGAGCAGAGAGATTTCTGCAATGTATTCACTTGCTACTAACTTGTGTTACGAACTTAAAGAACGTTACCAAGATGGTGAGAAGAGCAAGTCACTAGATAACTTTCATACTGCATTTTCAAACTTTATCAGTTTTATGCTAGATAATTTTGAGACTGAGATGACTGTTATGGCATCACGTATTGCAATGAAGAACTATAAACTAGTTCCAAAGCAAGACAAGATTGCTAGATTCGAGGAGTACTTTGGACGTTATGGTCGACTCGTTCTTGACTCCTAAACTACGGGAAGGGGAGAGAGTGGACCTCTCCCTTTACCCACCCCGCAACCGTGTTAATATAAGGTTGTATGGGTTAGAGTGTAAAGATTGGCTTCCACAAGATGTATTTGAATATAAGGCTAAATGGAAAGAGAATGCAGAAGTTGTTAACATTAGAGGTAATTTTAAACAAGCACAAGATTGGTGCAAACAAAACCTTTATATGCAGGATTGGCACAGTATTAAACATGATATGCCAGATGATAGCCACAATTTTTTGTTTAAATACCCAGAACAAGCGATGCTTTTTAAGTTGACAAACACATAATTATGTCGTATAATATAGATACAATGCAAAAAACGGAGTCCACAATGTTACAATCATCCGCAGAAGAACGTATTACACAGAGCAGAGTAAGACTGCTAATGAATAAACCTTTCTTTGGTACACTTGCAACACGTCTAAGGTTGCAGGAATTTAGTGCATCAACTGCCGCAACAGACGGTCGTTACTTTTATTTTAATAGAGAATTTATTGATAGACTAGATGATGAAGAACTAGATTTCCTAGTAGGACACGAAGTATTACATTGTGTATATGATCACATGCAGGCACGTGAAGATCGTTTGCCCGTATTATATAACGTAGCATGTGACTTTAATATTAACTATACACTCGTTGACATTGGCATTGGTAAAATTATTGGTGAAGATAAACTAGATGGTGGTAAGCCATGTTATGATCCCAAGTATAAAGATATGAACAGTTATGAGATATATGATGAACTGTTACAACAGGGTTCAGACGAGATGAAAGGCATGGATGTACATTTAGAAGATGGTACAGGTGATGGCAATGACCAAACTGAAGGCAAAGGTAAATCACTAACACCAGCTGAACGTAAGGAATTACAAGACGAGATTAAACAGGCTGTACTACAGGCGGCACAAGGTGCTGGTGATGATGTTCCTGCAGACATTAAACGGATGATTAAGGAACTTACAGAACCACGTTTAACTTGGAAAGACGTGCTAAGAGTACAGATGGAAAGTAGTCTTAAATCAGACTTTACTTTTATGCGTCCTAGTAAACGTTCAGGAGAAGTTATTTTTCCTGGTATGAATAAAGATGAAGAACTACATGCATTGTTAGCATTAGATATGTCAGGTAGTATTAGTAATGATACTGCAAAAGAAATGCTTAGTGAAACACATGGCATTATGCAACAATATGATAGCTATAAGATTACTGTATTGTGTTTTGATACAGGAATTTATAGAGTAGAAACCTTTACTAGTGAAGATGGTAAAGATATTAGAGATTATGAACCAGTTGGTGGAGGCGGTACTGAATTTGACATTGTATGGAAATACATGGAACAAGAAGGTATTGAACCAGATCAATTAATTATGTTTACGGATGGTTATCCGTGGGGAAGTTGGGGAAACCCAGACTACTGTGATACACTATTTGTTATTCATGGTGATCCACAGAAACGTATTATGTCTCCATTTGGAAGTACCATCCATTATGAATAAAAAAGAAAAGATGGATAAACAAAGGAACGTTAAAGTTTTATATAATAGTGGAAGTTTAAGTGAGACTGATTTAACATTGATTAGTGGCACTGAACTTCTATTAAATCTTATGCGAAACCGCTTACTTGTAATGGTAAACGGTGGCGGACAAGAACTGAATTGGCAAGCTCTTATGGAGGGTGTCGAAGGTTTGTATCATATTAGACGTATTGATACAGACAAACTATATCAAATATGGTTTGAGAATAAATTTGATATCGAAAAATTTGAGAAAAACTTGCTTTTAGCTAAGTTATCAGATACAACCGAAAATGAATAGATAAATAATAATGTTAGCAGTTAATGTAACTCAACAAGGAGAAAAAAATGGCTGAAGATACAGTACAAGAAACAAATCCTGCACCGGCACCGGAACCAATTTCGTTGACTTTGCAAGATCTAAATGTTACCGCCAATATCATTGATTTGGCAGTACAGAGAGGCGCCTTTAAAGGAGCCGAGGCACAGACCGTAGGTCAAGCCTTTAATAAACTAGTGGAGATTATTTCTAAGATTTCTCCACCCGTCGAGGAAGCACCAGCTGAACCGGCAGAAGACCCAGCGGATACCCAAGAGGAAACCGCCACAGAGGAGTAAGATATGGCAAATATCAAACATGTGGGACAAATCATCAACACTCAACGTCGTTGTGTGGTTGTGTTCCGAGAAGTGCCTGACGAAGAAGACTCATGCTTAGTAGTAGATACTGATGCATTGAGTGATTGGATGCACGATGACGTTATTAACGCCGTCGAAAGTCCTGGCGCACAGGCAAGCCCTAATTTCTATGAGTACGCTCAAAGAACTATGTTTACTGATGGAAGTAACATGCTTCAGACAATGAATGCACGTAACATTCTACAAAAGGTGAAGACTGATAATATCATGATGACACCTAATCAGACAAGCAAAGTTAAATTGAGTGAACTTAATAGTATTATTAAGGAAAATAATGAAGGCGCACCAGTGGTAGCACCAGAAGTAGATCCTAATCAGCTAGGTATGGCTGGTAAAGATGTATCTGATACAATTACTGAGAGTGCTGATCCAGCACCTGCAATGACAACAGAGCCTACAATGGCACCTTCAACTGAAGGCGTTTTAGGTGATGCTGAAGTAGCGAAAGGAATGATTAGTCAAGCTGAATACTTTGAAGGCGAAGCAAGCAGATTACGTACTGAAGCTTATGCCCTTGACGAGACACTAAAGCCAAAACGTGGCCGTCCCGCCAAAGCAAAGACAGAAGCCGTTAGCTAATCATGCCAATTGAACGCAAAGATAGATCCTTTGATAAAATTTTTGATGAAGTTACACTAGATAAAATTCCAATGGAGTTTATTTCTAGAGTGAATATTACATTTAGTGATGGTTCACAAACTGAAATATCAGGTATAGAATTACAAAATATGGATAGTGAACACGACATTCTAAAACGCTTCGAACACGATGGTGTTTTAGATGTCGCTATCCAGTTAGACTATTCTGGTATCAAAGAAAAAGTTTCAAATGATGTTAAGCAGGTTCTGGGTACTATGTTTAAGGATCCAGACATTGATTAGATGGATAAAAGAAGGCTATCATCATCTTAAAGTAGAAACTGGTTGGGGATATTGGTACCACTTGTGGCACAGTATCAAAAACAGTTGGGCTCTACTAATCATTGCGTTTAAAAGTGTCGTGCATGGTTTGTTACCTTGGATCTGGAAAGCAGATGCTCCCAAGGGTGTAATTAAAATGTACCATCAGATTATGCGAATACAGCATATAAAAGATATGGACAAATTACGAAAGAAACCAAAAAATGAACGATACAGAAATAAAACTACTGACATTACTGAATAGTTACGGAGACGTCATAGAACTTGATTGGGAATTTGACGTTCCCCAGATCCTTGAGCAACTCGAGGAACTAAATTCAGAATTTATAACAGGACCAAATGGTAAACATGCTCTTAACCTAACAGGTGACACAAGTAGCATAGGCGTTGACAGCAAAGACAAGCACAATGCAGACCAGGACTACACAGAACATTTACATGCAATACCACAATTAAAGGCATTCTTTGATTGTTGGGAAAAATTAGCTCGCTGTCGTTGTATTAAAATAGACGAAGGCGGGTTCTTTTCATTGCACCGAGACGCATGGAGATTCAATCCACAGATGCGTATTTTTATCCCCCTAAACAAAACTGAACGTCATCAATGGAATTTCATTTATGATAATTCCTTGCACGATTTCAAACCTGGAAAAGCATATGTACTAAATACTCGTAAGCAACATGGTAGCTTCGCTTTTGAAGGTGGCATATATCATGTACTAATGAGTTTATACCTAACAGAAGACAACCTCAGAAGCATCCATAAAATGTTGCCTAATACAATGGGAGATAAAAAGTGAAGGAAAAGACTGATGTAAATTATTACAGTGGTGATAAGATTACTGATCTTCTTGGTAGCACTGACGCCAACAAAGAAAAAGAAGAAGGCGTACATCTAACAACAGACAAAAATTATAGTGATGACATGTATAGTGAAGAACAATTAAAACTTCATGATAGTGCTAACATGAATGTGTTTACTGTTGATGGTGTTCCTAGTAGATGGGAACATAACAAACTCAGAAGCTCATTCCATTTTGATCCAATGATGCCTGCTGATCCAGACATCATTCAAATACCATGTAGACTAGACGCTGATTGGGGAGATGCCATTCAGTATGCTCTTAAAGAAGCAAAGGAAATGACTATAGGTAACTACCGTCCAAGGCATAGTAGTAGGCAAGATAAAGACTTGCATGATGGTGAGCTACAGGACGTAAAGAGAGCAACAGGTAGTGATGAGGATGTAAGTAATTTATATCATGATCACATTCTCGGACTTAAATGGAACGAGAAGAAACAAGAGTTCTTTATTAAAAAGAAAGATGTGCCAGAATATGATGTATGCTTTAAAACAATTGAAGCATTGGGTATTGATGTACATCAGAGTAGAATACATATTCAAAAATTAGGACAAGTAACGCCTATACACATTGATCAACAGATGAGATATGCTCGTCCAGGTTGGCGTAAGATTTGGTTAGATGGTGGTGGGGATAAAGATCCATTACGTCTAAGGCGTTTCCTTATTCATTTACAGGATTGGGAATATGGGCATGTATGGCAGTTCGGTAATTACTACCATCAAGGATATAAATCAGGCACAGTTGTTACATATGACTGGTGCAATGTTCCACATGGAACAGCCAATTTTGGATTTACTCCAAGATTAACATTTCAAATTACTGGATTTATTAGCGATAAAACTGCTGAACTAATTGCAGATCCAGATCCTGATAGGATTATAAAAATATGAAAATTTGTGTAGTAGGTGGAGGTAGTGCTGGTTGGATTACAGCCAGTTATCTAGCTAAAACAACAGATTGCGAAATAACAATCGTACATACAGATGAAGTTGAAACAATAGGTGTAGGCGAGAGTACTACTCCTACAATACAATATGTCGCAAACAAAGTTGGGCTCAGTGAAGATGACTGGATGCGTGATAGTGAAGCAACATTTAAGTATGGAGTTGAATTTCATAATTGGAATAAACCAGGATCACGTTGGTTCCATACATTTGATGATTTATTTCCAGCTGATGTCTTTCATTCTCCTCAACAAGACTTAGGAAAATATAGTGCTAAACTTGGTAGAACAAGCGTAGATTATTTTCTAAAAGAACATGACGGTTTAGGAAATTCGGTAGCATATAATCATATGCATGGTCCTATAGAAAAGTTACTTAGTGAGAAACTATCACCATATAATTGTCAAGGTAAACAGACTATTGCAAAGTATCCTGGGTACAGTTACCATGTAAATGCCCACAAGTTTGGACTTGCAATGAAAGCACAATGTGGTGAATCAATTACAGAAATTAATGAAGAAGTCGTTGATGTAAAATACAATGATGATGGTGTAGAAAGCATACAATTAAAAAGTGGTAGAATAATTAAAGCTGATATATACTTTGATTGCTCAGGATTTAGTAAACTATTAATTGGAAGTATGACAGGCTGGGATTCTTATCAGGATTTAATTCCAAATGATAGAGCAATAGCAGGCACTGCCCAAAATCCTACAATATTTCCAATATCAAATATGCTAAAGCCATGCACACAGGCACATGCACAAAAAGATGGTTGGATATGGGTTATACCAACAAGTAAAAGAATTGGTAGTGGATTTGTATATAGTAGCAAGTATACTAGTGATGATGAAGCTGAAGCACGTATTGTAGACTTCTATAAAGAACGTGGTATTACATATGAACCAGTAAAACGTATTAAATTTAATTCTGGCAGGCTATCAGAAGTAGCAGTTAAAAACGTAATTGCTAATGGACTTGCACAGAGCTTCATTGAACCCTTAGAAGCAACATCTTTAATGGTAACGTGTTCAACTGTTCGTGGTTTTGAAGAATTGTATAATAAACACAAGATTTGGAACTCTCAGAAGTCACAAGTATTGTCCAAGTTTATGCATAAGTTAATAGATCATAACAAGAAATTTGTATACTATCATTATATGTTAAGTGAACGTAATGATTCACAGTATTGGAAAGACATTGCTCGCGGACATAACCCAGAAACAGCCCAAGAAGTAAGTGATTACGCAGATAGTTTTAGAAAAGATAAATGGTGTCAACAAGGTGAAACTAAGTTTAATAGATTCAATCTTATTAGCATGATGATGGGATATGAAAAACGGTATACTAATGAACTAGAAGACATTACTCAAGATGAGATGGAACAATATAAATGTTGGGTATCTCACGCTAGAACACAACAGGAATTATTAATTAAAAATAACTGTACTGTTGATCAATGGATACGCAGAATAATGAATCCACATGTTAAACAGTCTTGTAATACTACAGGAAAAGAAATGTGAGTAATACACCGGGTAAACATGTAGACTACGTATGGATGTCAGATGACGAAATACGAGAGTATAGAAGAGTAAACTTCGCAAAAACATATAAACAAAAACGTGTCCCCAATACAAGCGTAGCAGGTTATGGAAGAGATTTCATAGAGAACTTTGAGCTAGGTTGTAATGGCAGAGATATATTTACAAACCACTTAGTACAAGATTACGATTGGTCAAAAGATGACTTTACGTATGATTGGAATAGTTTCGGTTGGCGTGGTCCAGAGCCGGATTTTAAAGCAGATAAGAAGATGCTATTCGCCGGGGGTTCAATGACACTCGGCACAGGTGTTCCTGTTGAGAAAAGTTGTGTACATTTAGCCGCACAGGCGATGGGTTATGATTACATTAATATGAGCGATTATGATTGTCTAACAGAGCTTGTTGAACCCATGCGTACAGTAGGAAAAGAGTATGATCCAGATATTGTATGTATTAATGACACACGTTTTATAGCAGAGAGTGGCTGGGCTTTAAATTACTTTATGAATCCAAAGAATGGAGTAGAGAAGTCACAGCGTAAATACTATAGACAGATGCTTATGCAGACTAATACAGATATTCTATTAATGTTTGAGAGTTTTTTAAAACAGACTTTTCCTAAAGCAAAACTAGTATTTTTACTTGCTCGTAATAGGAAGCATTTTAAACTTCCACCAAATTACGATCACTTTCAAATGATAATATATACACCACAGGACATGACAGATCTTGGAAGAGATTGTGCTCACCCTGGAATTAAAAGTAATCAACATTTTGCAAATAGATTGGTAAACGAAATTGAATAAACAATACATTTTAACTATTGGCGTAGCTGGTAGTCGTTGGGGTAGATTAGAATCAATGATATGTAAGTCACACCCACATTGGATTGATAGTAGTTCATGGATGGAATACAATATGGACAATCCAAAAAACAACACAGGACATATGCATGCCTTTTGGGGACCATATAATAGACTGGGTGAACAGTTTGATCAGTTAGAATTACTTGGTGCAGAACAGTTTAGGCATCAAATGGATAAAGAGTTTGATGCTACAGATCCTGCGCCATATAGATTCATACGCTGTCATTGGTTCAGCTATCAACTAGAATGGTTAGCAAAAAATTGTCCTGATATGTGGTTATTGTTTGTATTTCGCGAGCCTGAAATGAGTTTGCGTTGGTGGCATGAAAGTGGAAGTTGGGATATCAGTTATCCTAATTATAAATGGTATGGAACAAGTGAAGTACTTGAACGACAGGTGCATGTCGAGAATAAATATATGCATAAGTTCATAAAGGACAGAGGACTTAAATTCGATTATTCATTAAAAGATATAGATAAGTGGACAGCCAAGCATATGCCTGAGTTAGAGCCGGGTGTAGACTTTGGGCCACTTGCACAAGCAGATGGATTAGATAGCACACTATGGCCAATATTATACAAGGGAAATAAAAATGTTAAAGACTAGACAAGGACGCACACGTTATACAGAAACGTTAGAAGAATTAATAAGAACAGGTAGTAATAGAATGCCTGAAAGCCAACATGATCGCAAGCCAGGCGATGGTAAAATTAAACTGGACAATATAGATTTTAGAGGTGCAGACTTATCTGGTATGGAGTTTGATGGCCTACTATTTGATGAATGTGATTTTACAGGAGCAAACCTAACTAATACAAAATTTTATAAATGCGGAATGAGAAGTGCAATTCTGCATAGAGTTACAGCAGACGGTGCTGAGTTTATAAATGTAAACATGCGTGAAGCAAGATTTACAGAGTCATATGCAGTTGGATCAAACTTTGAAGCATGTAATATGTTGCATGTAAACATGAATGATAGTAACCTTAACTATGCTACAATCGTTGGTTGTGATATGCGTAAAGTAAATTTACGCGATTGCAGAATCAAACACGCACTAATGAAAAATAATAAGTTGCGTGGCTGTAACTTGCGTGATGTACAGTTTACATGGACAAACGGTATACCACGTTTCTTTTATGATAGCAAGGTTAACTTTGAGGCGGCAGACCCTGAAGATTGGTTTTTTGGATATAAACTATCAGCGGCTGACGGTAAAGGAATTTACCACCCTGCAATTAAGTACAGTGTAGGCAAAGTATTTGATGCAGAGTACCAGGACAGTAATCCTGAAAAACGTATTCCAATTAGTAAAAAGTTTAATAGTGGTATTGCATTAGCGCCATTGGATTGGATCCTGCGTGAATGGGTACTATGTGGTGGTTACGGCGACTATCAAGCGTTCCGTTGTAAGTTCCAAGCTAAAGATGTAATTGAGAACGAAGGTAATACTAAGTACAATGTTCGTAAGATGGAAGTTGTAGAACAGATTGATCTCGCACCATTTTATGCAGAGATTTCAGAGGACATCGGCTATCACACAGGCGGTACAGCCAGTGCTATTGACGATTTTAGGATAAACAATGAAAAAAGTGCGGCACAGTAATGACAGACTTGTTTCAAAAAGTAGATTTTATTAGTCATGCTGGCATTCCCATGTCATATAAAATTGAATGTGATGGTATAAGCGAAGCTGAATGGTCAGCTATTGCAAAGATGATTATGAACTATCAAGTAGAACCTTTTAGTAAAGTAGTTGGTATACCACGTGGTGGTATACCTCTACAACATGCAATGGAAGAGTACATTACACCAGGAGACCATCCTTGGTTAGTTGTAGATGATGTATACACTACAGGTACTAGTTTTAGAGAATTCTGCACAACAAAAGAAACAATGTTTGCACACAAATGGGTAGCTTTTGCTAGAAAGCCTATACCCGAACACGATAGAGTACAAGCTCTATTCACAATGCCAGAGGAGAGATTATGAGTAATATATGGTTTGTTGGAGTACCCGGCAGTAAATGGAGCGGAGTTGATATCCAACTACGTAGGGTATTGCCATGTGATAAGACAGATGAAACACCTGAGCGTATATTTTACCATGCAATGAATACACCTGGTAGACAGGACAACGGACATCGTGGTTCATATTGGGGACCAGGAATGGGCTGTGGTGAGCATTGGACAGACTTTCAGAAGTTGGGTAAAGAGCAAATAGTAAAAGATATAAACGAAGTATTTACTGGTAATGGCTATCGTGTTATTAAAAGTCATTTCTTTGCTAGGCAGTTCAACTTACAATTCCTTTGGGATAATTTTAAAGACGACTATATGATATTATTGTATAGAGAATCACAAGCAAGTTTTGCTTGGTGGGCAAATGTAATGGACTTCAGTGAAGATCATTGGCCAGATTACAGACCAGGCTACACTGACTATAATATAATGCGTACTAAAATCTATGAAGAAAATAGTAAAATATTAGATTTTGGAATTAAAAAAGGATTGCAGTTTAATCAATGGAATCCCAATACAAGTTTAACAGCAATAGAAGGTTTTATTCCTGCAAAAGCCGCTGACTTAAAAAAGTGGCCTGATGATATTTACATGGCGGTGACAAAAATCACATGATAGAACACTATGGTGATATAATTGAACTTAATCATAAAATTAATGACAATGTCATTGGTGCATGTAGTTCTATTAGCCAGTGGCAAACTGAAAAGACACGAGAGTACATTGATCTAATAGGATCACTTGATCAAGACTACAGAGGTAAGGATGAGGAAGATCTAAATTACAATGCTAACATGGATTTGTTCCCACAAATAAAATCTTTCCTTGGTAATTTTGACGAAGTATACAAAGCACGTATAATGAAAATAAGTGCTGGTAGCTTCTTTGAACCACATAGAGATCACTTTCAAGGTGGCAAACGTTTTCGTATATTAATACCACTCAATAATACAACCAGAGACAAGTACGCATTCTTTTATGAAGATAGGATTATAGAGTTCAAACCATGCATACCTTATATATTAAATACACGTAAGGTACATGGAGCAATGAGCTTTGCAGACAATACATATCATGTAATAGCAAGTGTTAATAATACACAAGAGAATCAAAGGAAAGTTATTGACTTAATGACGTTTAGATGAGGAAATGGAAACAGTTGGGAAACAAATAAACAGTAATTTTTATCACAATGAAATTGCTAACGCATATCATTCAACAGATGATATGTCAATATTTGCTGATAACATTAATACATATAATCCTAAGTTTGTAATTGACGCTGGATGTGGGCAAAACATCTGGAAAGGTAAAGTAAACAATCTAGTAGGGTTTGATCACAGTGATTATCCTGATATTGATTACCAGTTAAATTACGAGGAGTATGACAATTTACATAATCCTACAAATGCAGATTTTGTATTTTGTTTAGGCTCAATACATAGAGGTGAACCAGATAAAAACCCTAGAGAAGAATGTTTAAAGAATTTAGGATATGTACATAAATGGTTAAAGCAGGGTGGTGTAGCAGTTATGCGTGTACGTTGTGATGTAGAATTAGCATACAAAAACAAACAGACACCTGAAAGACGTTTTTTACATTTATGGAGTATGGCTGATATTGTTGAATGGCAACAGCGTTTTGGTTTCAGAGTAGTAAAGCCAATTGAAATGCGTATGGTTAAACTGGATAGTTTATCAGATAGTGACTTGCTTGATTTTGAAGAAAAGTTTGATGATCCAAAGCAACAACAGATTATACAAAAAGAAAAATCCCGTCGTAAAGCAGGTGAACCTGTAATAGTACCCAGTGTACTAAAGACGTGGTATATATGGTGGTGGCAAAAAAGATGATACAAGGAAAATATCACACAGTTATAGACGAACTACCTTACGATAGGCAGGAACTAGAAGAGCTATATTACAATGAGCTGGAGGAGTTAGTTGTACAATATGGTGCTAAGATGAGATGGGGACCAGAGAAGAGGCAGAGCTGGCGTCCTGGCATTAATGCTGTTGATCCTACATTAAAAGATAACAATGATGATGCTAGACTTACTGACTATCCAGCCATCAAAAAGTTGTTTGATAGTTTTAACTTTACACCAGCATTAGATCCAGATGATATTGATATTTTAGTTTACGATAAAGGATATGAATTCGTTCCACATGTTGACTTTAAACAGAATGGTGTTATAATGTTTCCGATACTACCCGATGACGGAGGCACACCTATAACTTACTATACAATACCTGGATTAGATTTAGAGAAATATACCAAGTTTCACGATTTAGATAAAGATAAGTACATAGACTACGTGTACAAATATAGTACAGAATTTCCGACATTGAGTAATGGCATGTGTATTCATGGCGTAGGTCCGATTGAGAAGCAAGAAACGAGGGTTTACTTACGCTTCAAGATCCTAAAAGAAACATATGATGACATTGTTTCTAAATTAAAAGAAGGGACATTCGTAAAATGATATTCAAACAACCTTGGCACTTTGACAAGTTCCGTGTAGACGAAGATGGTGAATATGTAAAATGCATAGGACATTTCGTAGGAGACTGGAGTGCAGATATTGATGCCGCTAGAGCAGTAGGCGTACAAGATCAACCCTACAATAAACAGGACTATGGGCATGCCGCCAACGTAAAAAGTAAAGACCATGTAGAAGAAGATAAAGAGAATCCTGATGGAAAACCTGAAGCAGTAATGTTTCGTAAAATTAACTTTGACAAACACCCTGGCACTTGCCCAACGTTTGAAAAGATAGTTGACAGACTACAAATGAATACGGAAAAGAAACTAACACAAAAGTTTAATGATCAATTTCCAAATGATCAGCTAATGTGGCATATTGATAACTTGCCCGGCAATCCACGTCCAGAGCGTGTACTTGATAATCCTAATTTTAAATATCAGGAAGAAGATAAAATACGTTTCCTAATTATGTTAGAAGATTGGGAGCCTGGACAAGTATTACAATTTGGCAATAAAATATTTTCACAATGGAAAGCTGGCATGGCGATATGTTGGGAATGGTCAACACTTCCACATTTAACTTGGAATGGTAGTTGGCGTAAACGCCCTGCACTACAGATTACAGGAAGCATGACAGAAGAAACAATTAAACTAATCAACGAGAGTGATGTATTCACTCAGCATGTGATATAAGGAAAAATAATGGCAGATCATAAATTACCAAGTGATACATTCTGTATCCTACCTTGGATACACTTATCAACTAGACCAGATGGAAGTATGCGAGTATGTTGTACAGCGAACGCAAGTTCAGTGGGTGCGACAAACGACAAAGTACATGGTGGTAGAGTTGGAATTGTTAAACTTGAAGATGGCAAACCTGCCAATTTAAATACCTCAGACTTAGATAGTGCTTGGAATAATACATATTATAGGAGCGTCAGACAAATGATGCTCAATGGAGAGAAGCCGGCAAGCTGTTTAAAATGCTACAAGGAAGAAGCGGCAGGACATAGGAGTAAGCGACAGTGGGAAACGGAATACTGGATTAGGGATGGCATTGACGTAGATGAACTTGTAAAAGAAACTTACGAAGATGGCAGTACTACAAGCAAGTTAAGGTACATTGACATTCGCATGGGAACCAAATGTCAATTAGGGTGTGTTATGTGCTCTCCACATGATAGCTCAGGTTGGGTAAAAGACTGGAATAAGTTATACCCACAAATTACAAACGAAAGCCTTAAACAAACTATGGTTTGGGAAAACAAAGGTAAAGAGTTTGGTGCTAGTTATAACTGGCACAAAGATAACCCAACATTTTGGGATCAATTTTACAAACAGATTCCATACATGCGTCAGCTATATTTTGCTGGTGGTGAATCAACTGTTATTGAAGAACATTACGAGATCCTAGACAAAGTAATTGAAATGGGATACGCTGACAAAATAGAACTACGCTATAACAGTAATGGTATTGAATTACCTGATCGTTTGTTAGAGCAATGGAAACAATTCCAAAAAGTACGTTTCCATTACAGTATTGACAGCATTGAAGGTATGAACGACTACATTAGATACCCAAGTGAATGGGATCATCAGTTGAAGATGTTTCATAGACTTGATAAAGAAACAAGCAACAACGTTGAAGTTACTATTGCGTGTGCAGTTAATGCTCTTAATATATATTACATTCCAGACTTCTTAAGATGGAAACTACAACAAAACTTCCATAAAATTAATATGTGGCCATTTGGTGCAGGTGGTATTAACTATCACTTTGTATACTGGCCAGGACATTTGAATGTTAAGGTACTACCAGATGAATTTATTGATAAGTGTGAAGCACACTATGATGAATTTATTGAATGGTGGAAAGAGAACTGGCATTTAGGTGTTCCTAGTTGGCATAAAAACAATCCTAAGTGTACATACGAGAATTGGTTAAATGACGGCTATGGTATTAAGCGACTAAAGGGTATGCTTAGTTTTGCTCGTAGTGAAGACTGGAGCAGACGTTTGCCTGAGTTTAGAGAATACTTGAGCAAATTAGATATACAGCGTGGAACAGACTTCCGTAAAACATTCCCTGAAATGGCTTATTTAATGGATGAACCGGAAAATAAAGAATGAAGAAACTTTTAGTTATAGGAACAAGTCACACCTTTGGTTCTTGTTGGCAGATGGATGATACCACTGCTAGAATGCCATTAGAACAAAGATGGCATACTATTGTGGCTAAAGAACTAGGTTATGAAGTAACTACTCTAGCAATATCAGGTGCTACAGTAGAACAACAAATGCATACCGTATTTCGTTACTTCAAAGCATTTCCAGATGTTAGATTTGATCAAGCTATTATTGAAGGTAGACATATGGGAAAATTGGATGTAACATATCCAACACCACATAGCAAAGGTAGACATGATATAGCTGATTTTGATTCTGTAGATAAACATGAAACATTTTTAGAAGGCTGGTTAAACGATCATACTGAAAAATCAACTGATAGGCTTTTGCCTTTTATGGGATATAATAATTCACTACCTAGTAGGAACAGACAATGGTATGAAGAATACACATTCAGTCCTTTGCATTTTATTCATGGTGCAACAGGAAATCTAGCAATGTGTAAATACCTAGAAGATTATTGTAGTAATGTATTATGGATGAGTTTTGGCAAATCAAAGTTGGCACATCATTGGAATGATTGGTTATATGATTTTGTAAAAGATTATACGCATGAAGATTTATGGCCAGTTGTAGAATATCCTAACGGAGAAGATTGTAAATGTGGTCACCCAAACGCTGTTGGGCATAATGCATTAGCACAGCAAATAATAAAAGTATTAAGGAAAGAAGATGAATAACACTGTTTATCTAGTAGCATTACAATCAGAATTACCACCCGTAGAGGGTTTGGATATTAGATACACAGGTGTTGGTAAAGTTAATGCCGCACATGCTACTATGAAAGCCATTGCAAATGGTGCAAAAAGGATTGTTAATTTTGGTACTGCTGGATTGGTAAAGCCAAATAAAAAGCATCTAGTTGGACAGTTGCTACAGATAGCATATATTATACAGCGTGACATGATTGCAGAACCACAAGCACCAAGAGGAACAACACCTTTTGAAACATTTGGTGATAATGAGGGTTCAGGTCTATCACCTGTGATATTAGATCATGGCAAAATAGATACTAAACTTTATGACAATGATGATATGCCTGTTACTTTAGGCACAGGTGATAGTTTTGTTATGGAACCAGATCCATGGTTTAATAAAGTAGAAGTTGATGTTGTTGATATGGAAGCATATGCTATTGCAAAAATTTGTGCTCTGGAAGGCGTTGAATTTGAATGCTTGAAATGGATAAGTGACTTTGCAGATGAAGATGCGGCAGAAACATGGGAACAAAATCAAAGCGATGGTATACATGCTATGATGACCTATATCAAAAAAAAAGATCTAAAATCACTCCCCAATAATACACACTTTTGTACAATGCCATTCATGCATGCCATGATTTCAGCTAGTGGTGAAGTCAGGCCATGTTGTAGTTGGGATTTTGAAGTTGATAAAATTGAATCAGATCCATGGCCTAATATTAATGAGTTAGGATTACATAAAGCCGTCAAGCATAGGAAATTTAGAGAAGTGCGTGAGGCTCTGCTCAATCAAGAGGACGTGGCCGGCTGTAGGAAATGTCATAGAATGGAAAGAGAACAGGGCAGGAGTTTTAGAACAGCAAGGTTAGGTGTAGACAGGCAATGGATTAATGATACAGAATTTAGCCCTGATTTCCACGAGCTACGTTATATGGAAACTGCATTTAGTATTCTATGTAACTTTAGTTGTAGAATGTGTTGGGGTGGAGTAAGCACTACATATCATAGGATTACAGAACCAGGCGTTCCATTTCCAAAAGGTTACTCAGCACCTATTGAATTGTATGATACAGATTTAGCAAATTTAAGAGAGATAAAAATGGTTGGTGGTGAACCATTAATGGAAAAGAAGCATGACGAGTTCCTAGAAAAATTAATGCAAAAACAGGATGGATCAGATCTTATATTAATATACCACACAAATGCTAGTACATTACCAAGTGATAAAGTTAGAGAGTTCTGGAGTAAGTGCAGGAAGGTAACTTTAAATTTAAGTATTGATAGTTATGGGTATAATAATTGGGAACAACGTCCAGGGCCATATAAGTGGGAAGACTTAGTTGCAAACTGTGATAAGTTTAAATCATGGGCTAAAGAATGGGGTAATATGGAATTAAACATTCAAGCTACTATTACAAAAATTAATGTCTTTCATGTACATAAAATGTGTGAATGGGTTAATAGACATTGGAAAGATACTCCTGGTTGGGGTTGCTATGATGTACAGTTCGCTGAACGACCAGTTGAATTAAGTATTACTGATTGGAATGATAACGAAGAACGAATACAAGAAGTACACAGCTATTTAGATTCTAAATCACAAATTCCTAGACATATTAAACATCATATTAGGCAAGCGTTGACTGATAAAAAAGCACAATGGTATCCTGGTATAATGGAACGTCAAAGTAAGTTAGACGCATATTGGAAATATAACATTGAACAATATCTTTAATTATATAATAGACAAAATTAAGTCTACAGATCTGTTGATAGATCCATATGAACATATATGGATTGAAAATATACTAACTGATGATCATTATTCACAGTTACGGGATGACTTTGAAAGTAAAGAATACACACAGGAAGATGATGATCATAGTCTAAGTGCAAGTGTTGGGTGGAATGAATTCTCAGATTTTTGCAAAAGTTCAGAACTATATACTGCTATACAGCAAAAACTAACAGCAACAAGACTACACAGTGATGTAGATAAGTTTGTTGTAAACTACTTAAAGGACCTGCCAGAGCACCATATAGGGCTACACAGCGATGCAAAGGGCAAAGAAACACTACAGTGGCACATATACTGTCCTGATATAGATTACGATAAGTGGGGTACAATTTTTTGTTTAAATAAGAATAGACTAGGCAAAAAGGAATTTCCATTAAAGAGAAATGCTTTTTTAGCGTATGGCAAAAACCCAGGAAAAGATTTACATTATACAGAGCCGGGAGACCGGATAAGAAAAAGTTTATTAGTGAGGTACAGATGAGTAAAGGATTTTGTGCGTTACCCTTTGTGCAATACAGTACATATAACGGTGGACGTTATAGGTTGTGTTGTATGGCAAAGGAGCCAAAGGAAACAGTTAATCAGGAAGAACTAGGTATCTCCGGAACATGGAATCATGACTACATTAAAGATGTCCGTGCTAGAATGGCTGAGGGTGAATGGTTACCAGAATGTTCTGAATGTGAACGTTTAGAACGTAATGATATTATGAGTTCACGTCAATGGGAAAATAAACAGTGGGCAGATGTAATTGATGAAGTAGTTGAAACAGCAAGTGCAAATGATTGGGAAGTAGATCAACCACTACAGTTTGATTTTCGGTTAGGTAACCTATGTAATTTACAATGTCAAATGTGCAACAAGGAAGCAAGTCACTTAGTAAGTGTAGAACGTGCTAAGATGATTAACGCAGGACTTGGTATGAAGCATAGAGATTGGAATGGTAATATAGAAAGCAAAAAAGAAGCGTTGCTACAGCCTGGTATTGATTGGGATAGTTTTGATGACATGATTGCTAAAGCACAAGTAATTAAAATTATTGGTGGTGAACCAACAGTTGCACCTGATATGTTTAAGTTGTTAGATCGTTGTGTTGATTCAGGACATGCAGAACATATTGAAATCAGCTTCTATACTAACATTACAAAGATGGAAGATAAATGGCTAGAGCAGTTAGGTAAATTTAAAAAGGCTATTGTAAATTGTTCACTTGAGGGCATGGG
>Ga0213861_10001824_pt1 | contig 18678 bp, 18 predicted proteins | sample PICome_4_FD_160110 | JGI IMG/M metagenome (GOLD analysis project Ga0213861, IMG submission 160110) | Coastal seawater microbial communities near Pivers Island, North Carolina, United States - PICO131 | ecosystem: Environmental > Aquatic > Marine > Coastal | place: USA: North Carolina... | reverse complement strand
TTCGATGATTGGGAGCATCATGGCCTCGGTATGCCCGTAAACAAAACGCAGCTTGATGCCGGGCAGCCAGGGGAGGTCATCGTCCTGCACATCCAAAAACTGCACCCGCCCCTGGGTTTGGAGGGGTAGAAAATTTTCCTTCAGGAAGGAGGCCGCTTCCCTGGGGTTGGGCTCCATGGCCCAGCGCCAGTGGCGCTCATTGCTCCAGTAGGTCGCATTGGGAAAGGTGGGTACGGGATGCCCCTGTGCATCGAGCATTAGGGCACCACCAACGTGATCGAAGTGCAGGTGGGTAAGGAGTACATCGGTGATATCGGCGGGCGCCAGGCCCCGGGCAGCAAGGCTCCCAAGCAGGGTAGCTTCGCCGTGGGGATGAAAATGGGAACGGAAGCGCTCGTCTTGTTTGTTGCCAATACCCGTATCAACCAGGATCTTGCGGTCGGCGGTTTCAATGAGCAGGCAGCGCATGGCCCAGGTGCAAAGATTCTGCTCGTCGGGTGGATTGAGTCGTTGCCACAGTTGCTTGGGTACCACCCCAAACATAGCACCGCCATCGAGTTTTAAATAGCCGGTAGATATAAAGGAAAGTTTCATGGTGGTCGGTTTTATAGTTGGTGAAGGGTTAAATCTCGAAGTCCATGCCCCGCCGCAACAGGTTGGCTTCGCGATCCTGGAACAATTGGTCGTATTTTTCCTGGTCAAAGGCGTACAGCATGGCGGGTCGGTGGGGTACGTTTTGTTGTTTACCAATTTCTTTGAGCACCCCCATCTTAAGAATTTTAGTCCGAAAATTCCGCTTATTCAAGCTGGGGACACCGAGCACCGTTTCGTACAATTCCTGTAGCTGTGAAAGGGTAAAATACTCGGGCAGCAACTCAAAGCCAATGGGCTGGTAACGCAATTTGGCCCGCAAACGCGCAAGTGCCGTTTCGAGAATGCTGGCGTGATCGAAAGCCAGCGGGGGCACCTGGTTCAGGCTGAACCAGTCGGCACGGTCGGCATCGGTAGCCGCCTTGATGGGATGCTCCACCAGGTTGACCAGCGCGTAATAGGCTACACTGATGACCCTGCCCCGCGGATCGCGATCGGGTAGGCCAAAAGTAAAAAGCTGTTCCATAAACACGTTGGTCATTCCCGTCTCCTCCTGTAGCTCGCGGCGGGCGGCGTTTTCCAGGGATTCCTCCATTTGCACAAAGCCTCCCGGCAAGGCCCACTGGCCGGCAAAAGGGGGCAACTTACGGCGGACAAGTAAAACCTTGAGTTGTTGCGATTCGTCCAGGCCAAAAATAATGCAGTCTACTGTTACTGCCGGCCGGGGGTACTCGTAGGTATAAGACATGATCGTACGGTGTTTTGCGAGCAAATGTCAGCGAAGACTTTTTTAACGCCCTTTAGCGCCTACTGGTGATTTTCAATCAATTCCGTTTTAAGCGCGGCTAACTTTGGCGAAAGCCCGTAAAGATAAGGCTTATTAGAACTTTGTTCAAACGCCTGAACCTGCCGCAGGCAGTTGGCCCTGATCGCTTCCAGCTGGGGGAAGTCGTAACAAATTACCCCACCGTCAAAAACAGGCACCAGCAGGTCTTCCCAGCGGGAGCCCGCGGGCACCTCCTGCGTACCCGTCCGGTGGAAGGGAGCCACGGTGCGCTCCTCGCCGGGTACCTCCTCGGCCGCGAAGATCATATCCCCGAGGGGTTCATCTGCGGGTCCGAAAAACCGCCGCACTTGCTGCCGGCCAGGATTGGATATTTTAATGGGCTGCTCACTGAGTTTAATACGGGGTTGCAACTGCCCGTTTTCGTCGGCCAGGGCCGCCAACTTATAGACCCCTCCCAGGGCGGGATCGTCGTGGCCGGTAACCAGACGGGTACCTATGCCCCAGGTATTAATAGCTGCTTGCTGGCCTTTGATCTCGTGGATGCGAAACTCATCCAGATCGTTGCTGGCTACAATGCGGGTCGTCTGGAACCCGGCATCGTCGAGCAGTTGCCTGGCTTTTATGCTCAGGGCTGCCAAATCCCCGCTGTCCAGCCGAATCCCCAGTAAGTCGTGCCCTTGTTCGCGTAGCCGCAGGCCAACGGAGATGGCATTTTCGACACCTTTAATGGTATCATAGGTATCCACCAAAAACGTACAATTGTTGGGCAGCGCCGCTGCGTAATGTTCAAAGGCTTCCAACTCATCGGCGAAAACCATCACCCAGCTGTGGGCGTGGGTACCCTGGACGGGAATGCCCAGGTGTTGGCCCGCCCAAACGTTGCTGGTGGCATCACAGCCCCCCAAATAGGCAGCACGGCTGGCCGTAAGGGCACCGTCCAACCCTTGTGCCCGCCGGAGGCCAAACTCCAACACCGTATCCGTTTGCGCCGCCCGCCGGACACGGGCAGCCTTGGTGGCGATCAGGCTGGAAAAATTGGTCAGGGTGAGCAGGGCACTCTCCACAAGCTGGGCTTGTAGCAAAGGGGCTTCTATCCGCAGAAGGGGTTCGTGTGGAAAAACCAGGGTGCCTTCCGGAATGGCAAAAAGATCGCCCGTGAAGCGCAACCGCTGTAGGTAATGGAGAAAGGCTTCCGGGAACAAAGGCCGGCCATCGGCACCCCGCAAACTACCCAGGTACTGGATTTCCACAACCGAAAAACACAGGTTTTCCAAATAATCAGCCACCAGGGCCAGGCCAGCAGCTACCGTAAAATTACCCCGAAAAGGGTGGCTGCGGAAAAAGAGGTGAAAGACCGCCCGGCGCTCGTGTATCTTTTGCTGCCAGTAGCCATAGGCCATGGTGAGCTCGTACAAATCAGTGAGATTGCCCCACCCTGCCCGGTATACGCTACTCAAATGAGAACCTGGAATCATAGCACTTAGTTTATTTAAGAAACTAAGGTAAATAAATTATGGTATACAACCCTTCTATTGATATACTAATCTTTAAAGGAAACCGTTTGGTTCAGGCACAGTTACCTTACACACTCCACTTAATGGTACATTTCCGATTCCTTTTTATTTGTTGTTGCTTCCTTTTCCTTGGCCAGGCAACTGCCCAGGAAAAAGCCCCCCTGGACCCCCTGCAAAGCTGGGAACTGACGCAGGCCAAGTGGTCGGAAATTGCTCATTTTGCGGGGCGCTTCCGGGTAGTCAGCCCCGGGCCTTTCCAGGAAAAAGTCGACAGCATGGACACCCCCCTGGGGCAATTGTTTTACCATACCCTCTACCTGGCCCCCCAAACAGAAAAGACGGAAAACGAGTTCTACATGGTCAGCTACGTGGATTATCCCGAAGGAACCGTCCACCAGGATAGCCTGGAGCTGATCGGGGAACTGCTGAACGAAACCCAGGCCGCGGCCGTGGAAAGTGTGCGGGGCGAATTGCTTTTTTCCCAGGATGGCTACCAGCACGATTTCCCCTTCCGCTATTGGCGCATCGACTACCTCAACGGGCGGGCCAGTATCCGCACCAAAGCCATCATTGCGGGCAACCGCTTTTACACCGTACAAACCGTCACCCGCCAGGAATACGGGATGAACCACTCTACCGATCGGTTTATCGATTCTTTTGAGGTCTTTTAGTTAAGTCTGGGATTTATTGTAGATTCAAGCCTGAACCATTAACCTGGGCTATGAATCTTCGTCTGCTTACCCTCCTCCTGCTTTGGAGCACCTTCCTTCCCGCGCAAAAAGATGCCGATCTTTTAGCTGCGTTGCAATGGCGCAACATCGGCCCCGCCAACATGATGGGCCGGATTGCCGATATTGATGCCCTGAACTCGGACTACCGGCACGTTCTGTGCGCCTCGGCCTCGGGCGGCGTTTTCCAAAGCACCAACGGGGGCATCACCTGGGACCCGATCTTCGATGGTTACGGCCCGGGCTCGATTGGCAGCGTGGCCCTTTTCCAACGCAACCCCAAAGTCATCTGGGTAGGAACCGGCGAGTCTGCTAACCGCAACAGTTCGGGTTGGGGTGATGGCTTGTACAAAAGCAGCGATGGTGGCCAGACCTTTGACCAGGTTGGTTTTGCCAATAGCCACCACGTGGCCGACATTGCCCTCCACCCTACCGACCCCAACATTGCCTACGTAGCGGTAGTGGGTCACCTCTGGGGTTACAGTGGCGACCGCGGCTTGTACAAAACAACCGATGGCGGGCGCAGCTGGGAAAAACTGGCGTCTACCCTGCCGGATGACGGCAAGACCGGTTGCACGGAAATTACGATGCACCCCACCGATCCCAACGTACTTTTTGCAGGATTTTACCACCGCCTGCGCCAACCTTTTCAATACCTGAGCAGTGGGGAAGCGGGGGGCCTGTACAAAAGCAGCGACGCGGGCAAAACCTGGAAAAAAATTACCACTGGCCTGCCCACCGGGGAAACGGGTATGATCGATGTGTCGATTTGCCGCAAGTATCCCAATATTATGGTGGCGGCTATTGAAACCGACGAGCACCTGCCCACCGGGGTTCCAGGGTCGGGCGTCTACCGCTCCGACGACGGGGGCGAAAGCTGGCGCTTTGTCTTCAAGCATGCGGTGCGGCCCTTTTACCATGGCCAGATTGAGATCGACCCCAGCAACCCAGACAATATTTATGTGGTTTCCCGCGATTTCCAAATTTCGCGCGACGGGGGTAAAACCTTTGCCGAACGTGAATGGCGCACGGACGGCGGCGACGACCACGCCCTGTGGATTGCCCCCTACGACAGCCAGATCATGTACCTCGGTACCGACCAGGGCCTGCGCCTGACCGTAGACGGGGGTGAAAGCATCCTTTCCTTCAACAACATGGCCATCGGGCAATACTACGCCATCGGCGCCGATATGCGCGATCCCTACTGGGTGGGCGGTGGCCTGCAGGACAACGGGCTCTGGCTGGGGCCCAGCAACAGCCGCGAGCGGCGGGGTATCCTCAACGAGCACAACACCTGGGTGGGGGAAGGCGACGGCTTTCATTTTCAGATCGACCCCACCGATTGGCGCACCATTTACCTCGTCAACCACGTCGGTTTTGCCGTGCGGGTAGACCCCGTGACCCGGGCATACCACTACCTCACTCCTACCCCGCAGACCATCACCAACTACCGCGACTACTTCGACCCTACCTTTCCGGATACGGCCATCAATTACACCATAAACCCTGGAGAACACTGGTTTTTCTACGAATATACCGACCGGCAAAAGTTGCCGCCCCAGTTTCGGTTCAACTGGAGTAGCCCACTGGTATTGTCGCCGACCCTGCCGCAGCGGGTGTATTTTGCGGGGAATTACCTCTTCCGCTCCGACGACCGCGGCGACAGCTGGACCATCATCAGCCCCGACCTGACGGGCAACGATCCCCGCCGCCGCAATCCTTCCCAGAGTGGCCACCTGACCCGTAGCGTGACGGGCGGCGAAAACCATTATACCATTGTTACGGTGGCAGAATCTCCGCTGAATCCCGAAGTCGTTTGGGCGGGTACAGACGATGGGTACCTGCAGGTGAGCCAAAACGGCGGTAACACCTGGGAAGAAGTAGGCATCAACCTGCCGGATATGCCCCGCCAGGAAGCCGCGCCCGGAAAAACGTACGGTGGCACCGCCTGGGTGAGCCGGGTAGAGCCCTCCAAACACCAGCCTGGCCGCTGCTACGTGACGCTCGACAACCACCGCTACGACGATATGCAGCCCTACGTGTTTGTGACCGAAGACTATGGGCAGACCTGGCGCAAGATCACCAAAGGATTACCCGCCGAGTGGAGTTGTTACGTGATCCGCGAAGACCCAGAGGCAGAAAAGCTCCTCTTTGTGGGTACCGAAACGGCGGTGTACACCAGCATCAACCGGGGCGGCTCGTGGATGGAACTGCGCAACAACATGCCCAAGGTAGCGATCTACGACCTGCTGATCCACCCGCGCGACGGCGACCTGATTGCGGGTACCCACGGCCGCAGCATCTGGATCCTGGATGACATCAGCGCCCTGCGCTACATGGCCCAAAACAGCCAGTCGCGAGATTTCATGTATTTGCCCAGCCGGACGGCCACCCGCTGGCTGTCGGTCAACACCGGACGCAAACAGCCCTATTTTGAGTTTCGGGGCAAGAACCCCCATTGGGGTGCCCAGATCCAATTCTGGGTAGACGAAAAACTGCCTGCCGATTCCATCACCATTGTCGTATCCAACCCCGCGGGCGACCGCCGCGAATGGAAGGAAATGTCGGTACCCGGCCTGAACCGCAGCTACTGGGACCTGACGTTCCCCGCCGGAGCGCCCCCTACGGCCGAGCTGAATAAAATGATCGCGGGGCTGGACGCCCTGTCGGCCTACGAACTCACCACAGCGCAAAAACGGGAAATCAAGACCCTGAAGGCCGGTCTGGAACGGCAACGCAAGTCTTATGATGCCGTGGCCTATAACCGGTTGTGGGAGGAGCTGGCCAGCAATTACGGAGCCTACGGCAGCTACCTGTCCGAACGCCCGCGCAAGCAGGAGGCGCCGCCAGGGACGTACCAGGTGCAGCTCACCAAGGGGGAGGAAGAGGTGACCGGGCAAATCAGCCTGCGGGAAGATCCCCTACTGACCACGGAAGGGAATTGAATTTGGGGGATAGTTCTCGCGCCTGCCACGTCTTCAGCGTGGGCGGCGCTATAGGCTTTCGCCCAGCTGGGGCTATCAGGGCCGCGCGCATCGGTGCTTGGTGCAGTTAAAATCTCGCCAGCGAACCTGGCAACAGGCTGGCAGCTCCCTGGGACTCCTAATTACCCGTACCAGTCCCGGAGGGACGAAACATCTTTGCCAGGGTCGTCAGACCCTGGACGAGGTGTCCCTCAAAAAGAGTCCTGTAAGGACGAAAGATTTTTCGATCGTCGTTTGGGTTGGTATTTTATCTAATTGTCCTAGACTGGAACCCTTAGCCTAACGGCTATGGACTATGTCTACGAATAAATAGTTACAGCAGTCTGTGACTGCGGTGCCAGGCAACGCTGAAGACGTGGCAGGCGCGAGCACCAAGCTTTAGGATAAAACCCTGTTGATCATATTAGTTGTTTCCAGATTCGACAGCCCTGCCCCCCCTAGGGCGTGGCGTTTCAAAATGCACCTCGGTCTTCGACCGAGATATTCCTAGATAAATAGCAGGAATAGTTTGCATGGTTAGAGAAAAGTTTATTTCTTTGCGTTCCCTAAGGAAGAAGTTCACCATTTGGTATCTTTTTCACCGGTTTTCGGGATGTAGCGCAGCCCGGTAGCGCGTTCGCCTGGGGGGCGAGAGGTCGCAGGTTCAAATCCTGTCATCCCGACTAGTAAACAAAAGCCTTTCAGCCTATTTGGTTGAAAGGCTTTTTTCTTGGTAGGCATATAGTAGTCACAAACCGCTATTTTTCTTAGCAATATCTAAAGCGGTTTCCTCCGAGATAGCCTTTGTAATTAGAACCATACCATATGGAAGACCACTTTGTCTACATTCTCCTAAGCCTTGTCCACGGGCGCTATTATACAGGAATAAGTAGTTCTCCTGAGCAACGACTAAACGCCCACAACGAAGGGATCAACAAGTCCACTAGACATGGCGCTCCTTGGATCAGCATCTGGATTAGTCAACAACTTACTAAACATGATGCTTTGATGTTGGAACAAAAAATTAAAAAACGAGGCGCTAAGCGATTCCTTGAGGATACTGACCAGCCCAACCCATAGTAATCTTGACTGGTAGCGCGTTCGCATGGGGGCCACGCCAAAAGCGTGGAGGTTCAAATCCTGTCATCCCGACTAAGTAAAAAGGCCATCTCTTTCGAGATGGCCTTTTTTGATTAATACCCTATCATATGGAAGACCACTTCGTCTATATTCTTCAAAGCCTTGTCCATGGGCGCTATTATACAGGAATAAGTAGTTCTCCTGAGCAACGACTAAACGCCCACAACGAAGGGGTCAATAAGTCCACTAGACATGGCGTTCCTTGGAACAGCATCTGGATTAGTCAACAACTTACTAAGCATAATACATCTCGGTCACCATCCGAGATTGTTGACCTAAGAGCATGTTTGGGACTTGCTACGCCTGAAAATCAAATCCGTCCCAAACAAGCTCTAAAATAAAATAAAGGCCACCAAACTGGTTTAGTGGCCTTCCTATGCTAAGGGGTCGGCGAATAATAACTGGTCAATAGGGTATTAGGCGCTCTAATAAAAACCTGGTCGGGGTGCATCGGGGGTGGTGTTAGGTCTCGTTCTGGTCTGACCAACAGGCGCTAAACGAGCAAAATACACTTGAAAACCCACCGAAAAATCTATCGCATTGGTACTCGAACTGGTTTTGGTGGATATACCTTGAATGTTGATGGTGGAGTTGCTCTTTGACCAATTGTACTTGGCGATGGTCTCCACCCCAACGGCATCGTTGGAAAAGATGGTAAAGCCTGGGCCAAAACCAAAGGCGATTACGTTGTTAGAAGCCGTCTGGGTCTCGTTTGCTATTTCAATTTCATTGCTAGAGCTACCAAACCCAAAGGTAGATTCCAGGAAAAAGGCCTTGTCCTCACCAAAAGGAAAGTAGAAACGGGTAAAAGGACCAAATAGCAAATCGCTGTCATAGCTGGTAGTCAGTTCTGTATCTGGATTGGTTACGTCTTTGGGTTTCTTGGTACGGTTAAGCGTATAATCCATGCCAATACCCAATGCCCAATTGTTGGCCAGAAAATAGCCAATACTGGGCGTTACGTTAAACTGAAGATTGCGGTAGCCATTGCTCTCCACAGAGATACCTTCTCCCTGAAAATTTACGGTAGACGTAGAGGTAGAAAACCCGATGGTTGTTCCTAAAATGAAATTACCACGGTCTGTAATCTGTGCAGACATTCCAAAATACAAACATAAACTCAGGCAAAGAAGGAGTGATTTTTTCATTATTATTTAGTTTTTTTAAGTATTGTAAATATATCTATCCTAGAACCTCTACTATGGAAAGCGTGTTCGATGTCGTAAATTTTATTTTTTTGCGGTAAATCGAACTTCTAAAAACAAAAACCAGTTCAAGCAATGAGCATTCGATTATCAAAAACTAAATAATTCACTATGTTACGTTATGCCCTTATTTTCTTCATCGTGGCTATAATTGCCGGTGTTTTTGGCTTTGGTGGTATTGCGGCCGGTGCCGCCGGAATTGCTAAAATTTTATTTTGGATATTTTTGGTCCTCCTGGTCGTATCCCTCCTGGGCGGTATCGCAAAAAAGTAGTTGGCAAACTACAGTTGCTGAATCAACTCAATATCCTGGGCGTTGACCATTCTTTGTTCGGCGTCCTTTTTTATTTGTGTAATCTGGTTAGCCAATACCCCACGCCGCTCAGCGGACAAATTGGTATTGGTGGCTAAATGTTGTAGAGAGCGTATCATTTTTCTGGTGACCAGTACATCGCTGGTACAATAACACCGCAATGGTGCATAAATACTGAAGATGATCTCTTCAAAGTCCGTTTCCCCCAACCAGATGCGGCCTTTTTTAGATTTAGTCAATAAAAAATTAGGCGAAGCATTGTTCAAATACGCCATTAGCAAGGCCGTGATGTGGTTCAGGACCTGCATAGCCGTAACGGGATCATTGATGCCCGGACTCATGGCTTTTACCGCAATTTCAGTCAGCTGATTAATACTGTGTAGAAAATCGTCCTCGGTGTCATCTTCCATAACTATAAAAAGTACGTCTCTCATAGCTTCTTCTTGCGCTTCGGTCAATTTCTTTTTCGACTTTACCAGCAACTGATCAGTCAGGATAAAAGCATCTACTGCTGGCAAAACAATAAAACTACTTTCCATTTCTTCGGCCAGCGCAAGCATGCTGGCCTTATCTATTTTTCGCAGGTAGCCCGTTTTTTTGCTCTTCAGCTCATACCAATCATCGGTAGGGTCAGGAAACTCAATTTCTTGCTGTTTATCCGCTCTTTCCTGTTGTTTTTTAACTAAAGCTTGCTGCGCATCGTCATACAGGTTGGAAAGAATTTCATCGATTCTTACACTACTGGAAATACTATTGATGAAAACAATAAAAAGCCCTAATCCTACTATTCCAAATATAATAGCTAAAATCACGGACAATACAGGAACGGCTAAATTGGCATTATCTGGTCCAATTCTACTGAGTACCGTTAGGTTGTACAGAATGACTCCCAGGTAGTAGCCCAGGATGTATTGGTGTTGTCTGCGGGAAATAAGCCCTGGAAGCAACCGTGGTGAGAATTGTGCAGAAGCCTGGTTGAGTACCACCATCACCATAGAAAAGCTAAACACAACCAGAGAAATTAAACCGCCCGTGAGGATGCTTAGAATAGAACGAGCGGTAATTGATTTAGAAATGGCATAATTGGACAAGTACCCTCCCAACTGCTGTACCCAAGAGTTGTACTGTAACGACAACAAAATGATACCAAGTAGAAAAAAAGCCACCGTAATAATTGAGGGCAAGAACCAAATTTTAGTTCTCAGGTGGCGAAAAAAGGTTTTTGATCTGGCGAGTATTTTTTCTATCATTACGCATCAGTAGTTTAGATATTTATTCAGCAGGTTTACCTTCTTTAAAAGACTGTAAAAAAATGAATGTTAAAATCATACCTGCCACCAAACATTCAAAAAAGGATACGCCCGCCAGTACATAACTGGAAATCTCATTCTCGGACTGAGAAAAATAGATTTTAATAGTTGTGGCTTCTCCAAATCCGTTCAGGATAAGTATACTTACGGCTAATGTTAACGCAGCAATTAATGTCAGTATTGCGCCTACCCCAATACCGTATTTGAATGTTTTTCCAGCTGGCGTACGCAGCTTGAAACGGTATAACAGTTGCCCGATAAATCCTCCCAATATGAGGTATTTCATAAACGCTACGCCAGCATGACTTCCATTGATGTAGCTACTGGTTAGCAATAGATACAACCCCATCAGCAAACCGGCAAATAAGCCGTAACCTATAGCAGTTTTACCGTACACATCGGCAGCACGACTTGCACTGACATCATCCTTTTGACTATTGGGCTTTTGATTTGTTGTATTTGATTTTTCAATCCCCATATTTTTTAATTTTACTTTGAGCTTGGCTAAAGCCAAGCTAAGTAGTTCCTGTTTTTTCTTTTGTAACCGAATTATTGAAATGGATGTTCGGTCATTTTGAAACCACTGTTTTTATTACAACATTTTATTTTATAAAAACCAAATAATTAAATATTTATAAATGAATCACTTAAGCAGTTTATACCCCCAAGATAACAAGAAGTATTTTATCTTAAGCTGGGTGCAAAAAAAACAATTTTTGTTAAAAAAAGTTGTTTTTTAAGTATCTTTGAGAAGCACGATGACTTAGTCGCACTTTATTTACTGAAAAGCTCGAAATACCTTTATATATCATACTGTTTGTTATATGTCGCCAACTGAAAAAACAGATTGGTTAAAATATTTGACCCACATCTTCACTGGTTTTCCCAGTGCTATACTAGCTATAGATCAACGAGGACTCATTCTTTATGGCAATGAGCAAGCTGCTCAATTGCTTAAAAGTACGCCCGAACATCTTATCAAACGAACCTGGCCGGGCATTGATGCCCATCTAAATATTATCGAATGGGATAAAATCAGGCGTGCTTTAGCGCCAGGTATTGTGAGCTCGTACGAAACAGATGTGATTACGGTTACGGGTCGTTTAAATCCCGTAAGTGTGGCTTTATTGGGACTAACTCCCAATTGTACGCTGGTTATTCTTGAGGATAGCCTCAAACGCGATACGGCGAAAAATCTCTTGGATTTAATCACCACCAACCAAGAGATTGGTTCCTGGAGTTACAATACCCTTACGGAGGAATGGTTTATCTCCGAAACTTGCTATAGCTTATCGGGTATTCCTCGATTAAATCAACTAATTGTTAGTACAGGAGAACTTCGGTCCATTACCCAAAAATACCTGAACACCGAAGATCAGCAAAAACTGTGGTTACTGATTAAGCAGATCATTAAGACGGGTGAACCCTTTGAACAGACCCTGGCTTTTGACAACCAGCAAGGTGGTATCAATTATATTACCGTGAGTGCCATTGCCAAGCGCAATGCGCTTGAAACCAGCCAAATTCTCGGTACCGCTACGATAAATTCCGCGCTCACTGGCGTCAATATCAATGGCGGACTGGCGCTATTTTCGCTCGACCATGCTGCCAGCATGATCTACTGGATGCGACCCAATGGAACTTTTGCCTATACCAATGAAGCCTTTCGCCAAAAATTGGGCTACCTGAAGGAAGATTTCAAGTCCATGCGTATTAGTCAAATAACCCACGATTATACGGAAGAAACATTTGCACAGTGGTGGGATCATTTACGCACGCACAAACACCGAAGTGGCACATTTGAACTCCTCGACAAGTCGGGTGAAATTATCGCAGTTCATTTTAAAGCGGATATTATTTTTACCAATGACCTGGAATTAGCTACTATTCATTGTACGGATATCCGCCTGGAGCAGCAAAAGAACAAAGAACTGGAATTAATGCAGTTTTCTGCAGATACTTCTAATGAACTCATATTTTGGACAGAGCCACAAGGGTATGCGACCTACGTAAACCAGGCGGTATGCGAATTAACGGGCTACACCAAAGAGGAACTAATCGGCCTACATATGTCAGTATTTTGTCCGGAATTCACGGACGAAGCGCGGGCTGCTTTCTGGCATACGCTCCGTGAAACAGGCAGCTTGTACAGTGAATATGATGTGCGGAGCAAAGACGGGCGTTTAATCACCATTAGTGCATCCGTAAGTTACCACCTGTCCGCTGATGGTCAGGAATTAGCGTTTAGCTTTTGTAGAGACATCACCGAAAAACGGATCATTCAAAGAAGAACGGATCTTTCCCAATTCACTTTAGATCATGCTTTGGAAATGATCATGTGGGCGCGCCCAGATGGAACGGTTCATTATGTAAACGACACTTTCCTGGAACTTACGGGGTACCGACGGGAAGAAATCGAAAATCAATCTATTCTAAAGCTTTATCCTGCCTCGACGGAGGAGCGGCGGCTGGCATTGTGGGATCAGCTTCGCAAAGAAAAAACAATGGAAATAAACGCCCCCTTGCTAGTAGCGGACGGCACGACCCTACCGGTAGCGGCTACGCTAAATTACATCGTCTACGAGGGGGAAGAGTATGATTGCATTTTCATGCGAAATAATACTAAAAAAATTGAACGGGAAAATCAGTTGCTTTTAGCACATCTGGCCTTAGAAGCGGCTACCGAATGCATCATCTGGATCGAAGAAAATGGCATTGTTCGTTATATAAACGGCGCCATGCTAAAACTAGTGGGTGGCGAAGCGAAAGATTGGATCAGCAAGCCGGTGACCCAAATTTTCCCCACGCTTGACTTAGCAGTATTCATGCCAGCGCATAGAATAGAGATTGAACTCAGGTCTCCTACCGGGCAAACGTATCATTTAGAGTTGGTTTTCAATACCATTGAAACGGACGAAAAACTCCTGACGGCTATTGTGGGTAGAAATTTTACGGAACGCTTTCTAAAAGACCAACAATTGCGGGAAGCTACCCAAAAAATTGACGAGTTGAGTAAGCGCCTGCAACAAGAAAATGTAGTACTCAAGGAAGATATTTCGACGATCTACAATTTCAATAATATCATCACGGTAAGTCCCAAGTACCAGCAAGTTTTACAAAAAATCGGACAAGTCGCAGAAACCAGCGCGACCGTGCTGATACTAGGCGAAACGGGTACCGGCAAGGAGTTGCTGGCACGTGCGACCCATTCCCTCAGTGATCGGGCAGAATTTTCGCTGATCAAGGTAAACTGTGCCGCACTACCCGAAAACCTGATCGAAAGCGAGCTCTTTGGCCACGAAAAAGGGGCTTTTACCGGCGCCAGCGACCGCAAGATCGGCCGTTTTGAAATGGCTCATCAAGGCACCTTGTTTTTAGACGAAGTGGGTGACTTGCCCTTGTCGGTACAGGTCAAACTGCTGCGCGTTTTGCAGGAAGGAGAATTTGAACGCGTGGGGGGTACCACTACGCTTTCCGTTGATGTCCGGCTTATTGCTGCTACCAATAGAAATCTAAAAGAAATGGTCACCGCAGGCACTTTCCGGGCCGACCTTTATTACCGACTGAATGTTTTTCCGATTGTCAATCTGCCTTTACGGGAACGAAGGGAAGATATCCCTGAACTGATTGAATTCTTTGTCAGGAAATACGCCCAACAGCAAGGGAAAGTCATCACGGAAATCAACAAGACGGATATAGATCGACTCAGCCATTACAATTTTCCGGGCAATGTGAGAGAACTTGAGAATATTATCGAACGAGCAGTGGTATTGTGCAATGGTCGTATTCTAAATATCGAGCTGAATGTGGGCGAAAGCCCAACAACACCCCACGAGGTAGCCTTCGATTTCGAAGAAATGCAGCGCGCGCACATCATTAAGGCCCTTAAGTATTGTGACGGGAGAATTACGGGGCCACAGGGAGCAGGCCAATTACTAGGCTTGAACGACCGCACGTTGATGTCAAAAATGCGGAAATTGAATATTGATAAAAAAGACTATCTTATCTAAACAAGTTCTAAAAACACATTAGATTTCATTGTTTATTGTTTTAAAGGATTGGCATAAAAATGCCTTTCTATGCCAATCATCAGACTAGCCCAGGCTATCGATCCAGTCTTTGACCTCTTCTTTGGTCTTGCCCATTTTTTTCTGGAGCGTACCAATAATTTCGTCTTCCTTGCCCTCTTCATAGGCCAGTTCGTCGTCGGTCAAATCCGCATATTCTTGCTTGATTTTGCCTTTAATTATTTTCCAGTTTCCTTTTACTTGATCACTAAATGCGCTCATAACAATTGTTTTTTGGTTCGCTTCTGTAACCTCCTGCAATTGCCGGATGTTCGCGAGCGCTAAAAAAATCTTCCCACGAAAGGCCTCTTTTAGGGTACAACGCCTATAAAGAATACCGGCTAAAAAGTTTTTTTTTAAAAAAAGAAGGGTTTCGGCATAACCAAACGAACATCTATCCGGCAGGCTAAGTTAAATAGGCGAACCAAAATATCAATACCATGTCAAACTCACAAAACAACAACAATTGGAAAATAGCTTTCGGCGTATTAGCAGGAGGTGTTGCTGGCTACTGGTTAAATTCTGACCAAGGCCGCAAAACCCGTAAAGCAGCGCAGGAAGCCGCATTACAGTATACCAATGAAGCTACCCAGTTTGCCCAGGAAAAAGCCAATGCGGTTACCGAAAGCGCCAAAAGCCTTTACGAACAAGGTGTGAATGCCCTTGACCAGGTCACTGCAAGCATCAAATCTACGGTGAAGCAAAGTACGGACACGATTGCCACGCAGGCTGGTGAAGAAGTAGATCGCGCCGAGGACAAAATCCAGGCGGGCATTGAAAAAGCGCGTAATAACGTAAAAAACGCAGTTACCAACGCCTAAGCTAAGCCACCCAAGAAAACAAACATTATGTCCACCAGTAATTTTTATGAGAACCTGGGCGAAACGATCGGGTATGTAGAAGCCTATACGGAGCGAAAGATAGATATCCTGAAGCTGGAATCTTCGGAACACCTGTCCAAGCTGACCGCACTACTGGCCACTGGCGCTATCCTGCTCAGCATGTTTGCCATTACCTGCAGTTTATTCAGCATTGGATTGGCGCTGTACCTGGCTGAGGCGCTCGATCTTGTTAGTTATCAGGCTTTCTTTTTAGTGATGGGCATATATGTCGTGTTGAGCATCCTTATCTTTCTTTTCAGAAAGACCATCATTACGAAACCGATCCTGACGGTAATCGTTTCTGCCATTTATCGTTAAAATGAAAAGCTGAAGTTACGGGCAATAAGCACGGTGCTTATTGCCCGTAATTTTTAAAAAAATAGCGAATGAAAAAGCCTGGCAAAATTAACAGCTTCGAGGATTTAAAGCTTGAACAACTAAGACTCCAACAAGAAGCTGATTATGCCCGCCTGAAAATAGCGCAACAATTCAACGCGACCATTTCTTCCGGGCAAGAAGTACTCCTGGAAAAAATGTCCTTACCGCTTCTTTTTGGCAAAATGGCAAAAACCGGCTTGCATCAATTGCTGGAAGCCCCCACTACAATGGCTGAATCTGTCGATCTAATGAATGGCTCTCCAGATGCTATTGCCAGTCAAGCTGTTTTTGCCTGGCAAAACAGACACGCCGAAGGCCTAAAAAAATGGCTGGTTTGGCTGCCTTTGGCTAAGCAGCTATACACCAGGTGGCAACACAGAAATGTTCTTGATTAATTAACCTAAAAGTAAATAAGCTATTGTGGCAAATTTTACCCAAATAGAAAATATACTTGAAAACAGCAATACTTATTTAATGGTGCTCCTCTTCTCGGCAAAATGGTTGGGAAGTGCTCAAATACTACAGGTTTACTTAGACGATATAGCCAAAGGAAACGAAAAAATAAAGATTGTTCTGATTGATATAGATACCTATAAGAACCTGGCAACCTACTTTAGTGTAAACACCCTACCGCTCACTATCTTACTAAAGAACCGCAAAATTTTGGCGCAGATAGTGGGTATCACTTCAAAGAAAAAATTAGCGGCTAAAATAGCGGAACTACTCTAATACACAGGTCTTCATTTACAGGGCACCAAGTCATTTTTACCCCCAATGCGTGTATTAAATAAAGTCATTTGATTAAATAAAGTCATTTTTACAAGCCCAAAAACAACACAATAAACTGACAGTCAAATATTTACAACCTTGGCACGGTATTCGCATATAGTTAAGTGTACCAAAGCCAAACTATTATGACTATCCACGAATTCACCGCTCAAATAGATCAATTAGATTTGTTCCTGCATAATTTTGCGACCCGCCTTACCCGAAATGCCGATAGCGCTAAAGACTTGGTGCAGGATACCACGCTACGGGCATTCAGATACAAGCACAAATTTCAGGATAAAACCAATTTCAAAGGATGGATAGCCACCATTATGAGGAATACTTTTATCAATAATTACCGCAAAGAGAAGCGCAATCGCACCGTAAGTGAACCGGTAGAAACGTTTGCCTACGCCCTCGAAAGCAAAGTGATCGCCCCCAATGCCGGCGAATCGAATCTGCGCGTCCAGGAAATCCACGGTATGCTCGATCGCATTGGCGACCTCTACAGTATTCCATTTCTGCTGCATTATCGCGGCTATGAATACCAGGAAATTTCTCAGCACTTGAATATTCCCATTGGAACGACCAAAAGCAGAATTTTTACGGCCCGCAAAAAAATGAAGGCCTTGCTGCAGGAATAATTCACTGGACGACGCTTTAAACAGGGAAGGCTATCACTTATACCGTTCGTATGTATCGATAGCCTAATAAATTCTTACTTTAGGTCTGTTAAAATTCAAGGCTATATAGGTTAGTCTGAAGAAAATCAAATAAGGCCTTTTCAGGATTATTTGATTGCTGGACATCCTCATATTTCAAGAAAAACTCGCCCATTTCGGGACTGTAAAAGGCTGCTGCGGGTTGAACTTTTTGCTGGCCAAAACGCGCATCACTGGGGTAGGCATACGCATAAAAAACAGGCGTTGGAAAATCTTTAGATCCAAGCCAGAATCCAGCACTACTCACTTCCTGGGAATAGGCCTCCTGCATGACTTCCAAAGGTATATTTGGCGCGCCCCCCTGGTGCAGAGGCGCTGAATTTCCTGAAAATCGGGTTACGGCTAAATCAAATGCGCCCCAAAAAAGATGCACCGGGCTACACTTTCCAATAAATTCACTTCTAAAGTAATTGAACACTTCACCTGATGAAGAGTCTCAAGCGTATCTTGCAATTCGGCAAAATCCAGGTTTGGCCAATTTTTATGATTTTTCATCTTAACTGTTTTTAAGCGTTTATTTTAAGGGCTATCCTCCCCCGATCCTCAGGATTCCGCCAACGCCTTAATCTTTCCTTTCGACTTACGGATTCTTACCGCCACCACTTTGTATTCAGGACATTTGGCTTCTGAATCATGGATGTCAGACGTGATATTGTTCACCATAATTTCAGGAAAATGGAAGGTCGTACTTAAAACGCCCGGCCTTACTTCATCCGTAATACGTGCTTTTACATCCACTTTACCACGAGGGGACTCCAGACAGACCCAGTCGCCTTCCTGGATCAAGTGCGTACGAGCATCCAGGGGGTGAATCATCAAGAAGTCACTGGTGAGAATTTTTTCGTTTTCCGTTCTACGGGTCATAGCCCCACAATTGTAATGTTCCAGCTCTCTATTCGTGGTGAGGATATAAGGATAATCTTTGGCATTTTCGGTCAACTCTTCCGTTTCTACGAAAGGATTAAACTCAAAATACCCTTTGCCTCTTTTGAAATCGTTCTGGTGGAGAATTTGCGTATCGGTACCATCGGGAGCTACGGGCCACTGCTTGCCATTACTGCCCAGGTTCTCCCAGGTGATTCCAGCAAAAAATGGAACGATTTGAGCAATTTCTGCCAGCATACCAGCGGGCGTATAGTCGTCCTGCTGGTAGCCCATCTTATTCATCATGTCAACAATGATTTGTCCATCCGGTTTGGTCCCTGCAATCGGTTCCACGACCTGGCGTACCGCCTGGACACGTCTTTCGCCATTCGTGAAGGTGCCTGATTTTTCCAGGAAAGAAGCGCCCGGTAAAATGACATCCGCGTAT
>Ga0213861_10001823_pt1 | contig 18685 bp, 16 predicted proteins | sample PICome_4_FD_160110 | JGI IMG/M metagenome (GOLD analysis project Ga0213861, IMG submission 160110) | Coastal seawater microbial communities near Pivers Island, North Carolina, United States - PICO131 | ecosystem: Environmental > Aquatic > Marine > Coastal | place: USA: North Carolina... | reverse complement strand
GCGCTGGCGCCAGCTCGTCGGCCAGCAGGCGGATGCGCAGCAGGCGGTGGAAGAGCGGGCCATTTTGCCCCCACTGGTAGGGGCCGTGGGTGGCTTTGGGGCCTTCGTCGAGGTGGAAAACGTAGAGCTTGGTGTAGTGCTCATTGGGTGCGGGCACGGGGTGGGGGTCGCGCTGCTCGAAGCCGAGGGCCTGGTAGGAGGGTGTATCGGTGAGGAACAGGCCCAGGAAGAGGCGGGCTTCGTTGCCGTGCAGGTAGAATTTGTCGAAGCGGGGGTCGTCTTTGTCACCGGTCATGATGGTGAAGTTGGGAACGACCCGGCCGTTGGCCTGGATGGCCAGGTAGCGCTGGAACTGCTCCATGAATTCCGCTTCGCCGACTACCATGCTCTGCAAGTCGCCCAGGGTGGTATCGGCCTGGCTGGCCGCCAGGTGGGCTACTTCGTCGCCGTAGGCCATCTCGTCGGGTTCGGCCAGGAAGCTTTCGGCGAAGTAGGCGAAATAGGGGACCGACTGCTGCACGTACACTTTGACGGCCGCCAGGGGATCGTAGAAGGCGTCGGGTGCGGCGGGCACGCCGGTGGGGCGCATCTGGACGTGGGACATGTCGCCGCGCATGAAATCGAACTGGTAGTGGGCCTGCATCTCGGCGTAGTGCTGGCAGAAGTAGTCCCACACGGCAGTGCGGGGCTGCTCGAAGTCGATGGCCCAGTTGCGGTTGTCGTCGAGCCGTTCGTAGAATTTGAAGCGGGTGAGCGGCCCGAAGACGCGCGACATTTTCTGGGGCTGGGTGATGCGGTAGTCGCGCCACTCGCGGCCCGCATAGTCGACGTTGACGGCGGCGGGGCTGGGGTCGACCTCGATGCCGCGGTAGGGCGGGCCCATGGTGGCGGGTACGGGTTCGTAGCCCAGGTTGTAGAGCCAGTCGATGAGGTTGGCGCGCCGGTCCTGGCGGTCCTGGTGGCGCTCGGGCTGCCCGAAGAGGACGAGCAAGCGCTCCCTTTCGGGGAAGGACGGCCCGAAAAAGTCGGCCGTTTCCGCGGGGTACTGGACGGCGGGCTGTGCCGAACCCTGGCGTACCAGCCACGACATGATGCTGCCCTGGACCTGCTCGTGCAGGTGGGCCTGGTGGTTGATGATGCGGGTGTCTTTTCTTTGCAGCCACTCAAAAAAATGGGGCTGGGCCAACACCATTTCCGAGTAGCGGTCGGTGTGCGGGATGACGTCCATGCCGACGGTTTTGCCGAGGGCGTGCAGCAAGTTGACGACGGCCCGGAGTTGCTTTTCTACCGTGTTCAGCTGGGGCACGAGGTGGGCCAGTTCGGCGCTGTAGAATTCGGGGTTGATGTTCCAGGAAGCCATGCCGTAGAGGCTGGACACCACGCCGGGTTCCCAGATGGGTAAGAGGTGGATGCCCGACTGGCTGGCTGGCAGGGTGAGGGCGTACTTGACCACGTTCCAGAACGACTGGATGGTGCGCACGTTGATGCCCACCATATTGACGCGCTTGATCCAGTCGGTAGAAGTGGCCGCGGCCAGGGGGCTGGGTACGTGGCCGGTAGGCGAGAGGGCGGCCTGCAGGGTGGGGATGCCCAGCCGCTTAGCCAGGGTTTCGAGCACGATACGGCCCGGCAGTTGCACGGCCTCTTCGGGGAGCAAGGCCACCACGAAATCCTGCTGCCCGGCCGCGTAAGCCGCCAGGTGTTGGGGGCCGTTTTGTAGCCAGTCGGCCCGGAATTGCTGGTAAGTGGTCGGTAGTGGCATAAAGCAGGCGTTTAAGGCTAAGCGAAGCTAAAACAGTTCGCTGGAAGCAGGTTGTTATCAATCCGTCAGCACCACCATGTATTTGTTTTTCTTGCCGTTCTCGATCATGAGAAAGCGGCCGTGGAGCAAATCGTCGGAACGGAGCATTGTTTCTTCGTCGCTGATCTTGGTTTTGTTCACACTGATGGCATTGCCTTTGATGGCGCGGCGGGCTTCGCTTTTGGAGGCGACGATGTCGGTGTGTTCGGCCAGGAGGTCGAGGATGTTGACGGGTTCGTGAAAGGCGGTGCGGTCGACGGCAAAACTCGGAATTTCACCCGCCACGGTTTGCAGGGCGCTGGCTTTGAGGCTGTGGAGGTCGTCGGCGCCGGCCTTGCTGTTGAACAGGAGGTTGGACACCTGCTGCACGGCCTCGAAGTCTTCCTGCGAGTGCACCCGCACGGTCAGCTCTTCGGCCAGGATGGCTTTCAGGGCGCGGGGATTGCTGGCGTGTTCGGCTTCCAGGGCTTCCACTTCCTCCTGCGATTTGAGGGTGAAGTAGCGGAGGAATTTGGGCAGGTCGCGGTCGTCGGCGTTGAGCCAGAACTGGTAGAACTGGTAGGGCGAGGTCAGCTCGGGATCCAGCCAGATGTTGCCGGCTTCGCTTTTGCCAAATTTGCTGCCGTCGGCCTTGGTGAGCAGGGGCGTGGTGCAGGCGTAAGCTTTGGCGTCGGTGAGGTTGCGGCGAATGAATTCGGTACCCGAGGTGATGTTGCCCCACTGGTCGGAACCGCCCATCTGCAGGCGGCAGCCGTAGGTTTCGTAGAGGCACTGGAAGTCGTAGGCCTGCAGCAGCTGGTAACTGAACTCGGTGAAGGAGAGGCCCGACTCCAGGCGGTTTTTGACGGAGTCTTTGGAGAGCATGTAGCTCACCGTCAGGGTTTTACCGACGGTACGCAGGAAGTCGAGGACGTTCATCTCCTTGTAGAAGTCGATGTTGTTGACCAGGATGGCGGCGTTGGGCCCCTCGAAGTCGAGGAGTTTGTAGATTTGCTTTTTCTGGTGTTCCAGGTTCCGGTCCAGTTCGGCGTAAGACTTCAGCACCCGTTCTTTGTCCTTGCCGGAAGGGTCGCCGATGCGGCCCGTAGCGCCGCCCATGAGCACGATGGGGCGGTGGCCGGCGTTTTGGAGGAGGCGCAGGAGCATGATCTGTACAAAGTTGCCAATGGTCATGGACGGGGCGGTGGGGTCGAAGCCAATATAGCCTACGGTGGGTCCGGCGGCTAAAAATTCTTCTAGTCCGGGAGTAGCGTCATGTAGCATACCCCGCCATTGCAATTCCTTGATAAAATCCATGTACAGTTTTATTTTTGCGGCGTAAAGATAGAAGCAAAAAGCTTTTTTAACAGATTTTGGTTCCGTTTCTTTATCTATCTTCGCGCCATTATGAATTTCTCCTACTTTATAGCCCGTAAGGTAGCGGCTGGCGGTGGCCAGTCGTTCTCGCGCATGATCATCCGCATTGCGGTGGTGGCCGTGGCGCTGAGCATGACGGTGATGGTGGTGGCTTCGGCCCTGATCGCTGGTTTTAAGGAGGAGATTGCCGAGAAAGTCTTCGGCTTCTGGGGGCATATTCACATCTCGGATACCAATGCGGTACGCTCCATCACGGAGGTGAAGCCCATTGACATTGACCAGCCTTTCTATCCCGATTTAAATGACCTGGGGCCAATCACTTACCGGGCTCAGGAAACCTGGTTTGGCCAGGTGAGGGAAAAAGAGCGCGTCACCGAGGGCGGCATTCGCCACATCCAGGCCTATGCGGTCTACTCGGGGATTATTCGCGCCAACGACGAGCTGGAAGGCATCATCCTGAAAGGCATTGGCCAGGATTTCGACTGGAATTTCTTACAAAAATACATCATCAAGGGTACCCGACTCACCTTGCCCGACACCACGATGGGCGACGGTATTCTGGTTTCGGAATACACCGCCAACCGGCTCCGGCTGGACGTGGGCGACCGTTTTTCGGTCTTTTTTGTGACCAGCACCTACGAGCAGCTGGAGCGCCGTTTTACGGTGGAGGGCATCTACCGCACGGGGCTGGAGGAATACGACCGCCAGTTTGCCCTCGTGGATATTCGCAAGATCCAGCAGGTGCTGGGCTGGAAGGAAAACCAGGTGAGTGGCTTCGAAGTTTTTGTCGACAATATCGACGATCTAGATGCCTTCACCAACTACATCTACTTCGAGGAAATCACCAACGACCTGTACGCCGAAAGCATCAAGGAGAAGATGCGCGCCATCTTCGAATGGCTCGACCTGCAAGACGTGAATGAGTGGGTCATTCTGGGGCTCATGCTGGTGGTGGCCATCATCAATATGGTCACGGCGCTGCTCATCCTGATTCTGGAACGCACCAATATGATTGGCACGCTCAAGTCGCTGGGCGCCGCCAACTGGTCGATCCGCTGGGTGTTCCTCTACTACGCGGGCTACATTATCCTGGTGGGTTTGTTCTGGGGCAACCTGATCGGACTGGGCCTGTGCTGGCTGCAAGCCACCTTTGGCTTCATCACCCTCGACGAGGCCAATTATTACCTCGCGGTGGCCCCCATCAAGATCAACTGGTGGTCGGTGCTGCTGCTCAATGGTGGCACGTTGGTGGTCACGTTGCTCTTTCTCATTGTACCTTCCTATTTGGTTTCGCGCATTGATCCGGTTAAGGCGATTCGGTTTAAGTGATGGGGGGTGCTGCGCGCATTCGAACTTATTGCTAGCCTTGGCAGAAATTGGGCGTTTGAACTCTCTTCCTTCAGAACCCATCCCCCAGGGCTATCGAATCTGGAAATAGATAATATAATCAACGGCGTTTTCTTCTAAAGTTGGTTCTCGCAGCGACGCAGCGCAGCAACGGCTCGCGGCGAAAGAGCTTGCCACGCTTTTTAGCGTGGACGTGCTTTTATGCTTTACGCTGATCGTCGCGGCATACCTCTAGATAACCCATCCCCCAGCCCACGCCGAAGAGGCGTGGCAAGCTCTTCCCTTTTTAGAACCCATCCCCCGGCCCACGCCGAAGGGGCGTGGCAAGCTCTTCCCTTGAAAAGGAAGAGCTTGCCACGCTTTTTAGCGTGGGAGGCGTGCTGCGCGTGTTCGCAAGGTTTTGACGGTTGTGAACAGTCGTCTATCGGCCATTGTGAAAAGTCGACTAGCCGTGATTTATCGCCTTTTGGGCAGTAGCTTCAGACCATTTGCAAGTTAATTGCCCGTGTTGAATTTACCGCCAGCTACGGCGAAAATCGCGCGTCTAGACTCCCTTCCTTCAGAACCCATCCCCCGGCCCTTCCCTTGAAAAGGAAGGGAGGCGTGCTGCGCGTGTTCGCAAGGTTTTGACGGTTGTGAACAGTCGTCTATCGGCCATTGTAAAAAATCGACTAGCCGTGATTTATCGCCTTTTGGGCAGTAGCTTCAGACCATTTGCAAGTTAATTGCCCGCGTTGAATTTACCGCCAGCTACGGCAAAAATCGCGTGTCTGGACTCCCACGCCGAAGGGGCGTGGCAAGCTCTTCCTTGAAAGGGAAGAGCTTGCCACGCTTTTTAGCGTGGGCGGGGGATGGGTTCTCCAAAAGGCAGAGCTAGAGCTGGGTAAAAACACACGAACTACATCTAAATTCTTCCAACAAACCCAGCCCTGACCCCCCTCAAAGCGCAATCGGCGCCGCCAGCAACGCGTCGGGAATACCGAACGCCTCCACCAGAGCCAGGGCTTCGGGGCGGAGCTGGCTACAGAGCTGATCGATCTGGCGGCGAATGGCCTTGCTTTTGACGTTGGCCAGGTAGTCTTGTTCCAGGTACCAGGCGGCGTGCTGCTCGATGGTGTGCAGGGCGTAGAGGGCGCGCAATTGTTCCAGGATGGGGAACGTGCTCTTGTCGCGCTGTTGCTGGATGGCGGTGTGCATGGCCTCCAGGGTGACGCGCTCCACGAAGGCTTCCGCCAGGGCGAGCATGTGGGTTTGGCAGATGAGGCCAGCCTGGTAGGCGCTCTCCCCGTTTTTGATGTGTCCGCGCAAGCGCTGCGCCAGGGAGAAGAGCAGGCGCCGCTCCCGAAATTGGAAGGCACTCAGTTGAAATTCCGCGCTCCGCAGGTGGCTGGCTTCGGTGTTTCGGATGGTGAAGGGGTTTTGTTCCGTCACCACGGTGCTTATCCGCTCGCCGAGCATGCGCATAATAGCCATGTTGCCATCTTCGTGGAAGGCCTGCTGGTAATCCGTCAGCAAGCCTTTGGCTACCAGTTGCATCAGGACCGTATTGTCGCCTTCGAAGGTGGTAAATATTTCCGTGTCGGCTTTCAGGGCGGCAAACTGGTTCTCCGTCAGGTAGCCCTTGCCGCCGCACGCTTCGCGGCATTCCTGGATCGCGGCCGTGGTGAACCAGGTCGCGTAAGCTTTCATGCCGGCCGCGAGGGTCTCTATTTCGCGCATGGTGTCGTCGGTACGGGCAAAGTAGCGATCGGCCAGGTGGTCGAGCCCAAACTGTACGGCGTAGGCCTTGGCGACCAGCGGCAGCAGGCGGCGCTGGTGGCTGGGGTAGTCGAGAATGGGGGTTTCCGGGCTGGTGGCCGTGGGCGAAAACTGGCGCCGTTTGGCGCCGTAGCGGATGGCGATGTCCAAGGCTTTCTTGGTGGCGCTCAGGCCCGCCCGCGGCACACATACGCGGCCACCGACGAGGGTGCCCAGCATGGTGAAAAAGCGGCGCGACGGATTTTCGATCGGACTGCTGTAGGTGCCATTGGCCGCCACCTGCCCGAAGCGGTCCAGGAGGTTTTCGCGGGGTACACGCACGTGGTTGAACCAGATGCGGCCATTGTCGACGCCATTGAGGCCCAGCTTGTAGCCATTGTCCTGGACGCGGATGCCCGGCAGGAGTTCGCCGAAGGTGTCGCGCAGGGGCACCACCAGGGCGTGTACGCCGTGGTTTTCTTCCCCCACAATCAGCTGCGCAAACACACTGGCCACCCGGCTGTGGAGGGCGTTGCCGATGTATTCTTTGCCCGCTTCCTCGCGGGGGCTATGGACGATAAATTCCCCGGTATCCGGGTCGTAAGTGGCGGTAGTTTCCAGCGCCCGCACGTTGGAGCCGTGGCCGGTCTCCGTCATGGCGAAGCAGCCGGGCAGGTCGAGGGTGCCGGTGGCGGGCAGGTATTTTTCGTGGTGTTTGGCGGTACCCAGGTTGAAGACACTGCCACCCCAGAGGCCAAATTGTACGCCAAATTTGATACACAGGCTGAGGTCGTGGTAGCCGAGGGTTTCGAATACGGCGGCGTAGGCGCTCAGGTCGTCCTGGCCGCCGTAGGCGCTGGGGAAGGAGAGGCTGCCCATACCCTGCCGGGCCAGGAGCTGGCACCACTTCAGCACCTGCTCGCGGTGGTCTTCCTTGATGGGAATGTGGCGCAGCTGGAACTCGGGGTCCTGCAGGATGGTCAGGGTTTTGGCTTTCACGTTGGCCATCCTGCCGTCGAGCAAGGTTTGCATTTCGGTTACCCGAAAGCTGGCCCTGCGGGCTTCTTCCTCGAAAATGGCGGCTGGTGGCGGGTTGAAGAGGTTGCGGAAAGTGGCGACATTGAGTTGGCCGAGGTCGGTTTCCAGCGCCTGCAGGGAAGCCCGGTCCTGTGCGCTCATCCAGTGTTGGCGGGGCGTTTCGGATGCGGCCAGCGCCAGCCCTACGGCCAGCAAGGTCTGCTGGTCGGGTGGCAACTGGGCGGCTACCTCCTGGCAGCTGATCTCCCAGAACTTGAACAGGTCGCGGGTGGGCGGAATGGCCGGATTGCTCCACAACAGCAGCTGCTGCTTGTCGGGTTTGGTGAGAAAAGACAATTGGGCGACCCGTTCCCGCAGGGTGTGGACCTCCGAGGGCGTCAGCACCCGGTCGGACCACCCGGCGTAAAGAAAGGGGATCAGCACCCGGACACCGGGCGCGAACGCAATTTTGAGGGCAGGATTTTGACTCATGGTTAGGGACTTTTCTTGTTCAGCCAGATCGGTATAGCATGGCTACGGAGCCACGGCAGCTGAAACCGCAGGTGGCTTGGGAATTTAACGAAAATATAGGTAAAAACTTTCTTTTGGGTGGGGGAATTAATGGCTGCCTTTTCGGGAAGAGGTTTTTTTGTAGGAAAAGGGGGGGGGGACTCCGTGGGTAAGTGCGGTAAAAAAGCGTTATTTTTGGGTGAAGAAAAAGGGATGGTTCAGCGCGTAGTTACAAACCTATACCCAGCGGGGTGGATTTTGAGGACTTGTAAACCGATTTATTATGGAACACAACATCATCAAACACTTTCAAGCAGTAAAAGCCATCATTGGCCAAGGCAAGACACAGGCCGTGCAGGCGGTGAACATGCAGTTGATACAGGTCAATTGGCAGGTGGGTGCGTATCTGTCCACCAGCCTGACCACTGCTGCCTATGGTGACAAGAGAGAATTATATTTCGCCAGAAGGTGATTTTTATCCCATAAAGATTGTGGGGTCAGTGACCCCACAATTGCCACCACTACCCGCTTTCTTGGCGAGATTGAGTTGGACGCATCATATTGAAGTCTTAAAACAGGCTACTGGCATTCTGCCCGCGAAGCGCAGGCCATTTACGAACGCATAAAGCCCGCTCCATAACTCAAATAATAAGTAATCAACAAAAGCAAAGATGAAGGAGGAGAGGTCGCAACTGATGAAATCGTCGGTTACCGTACTGATATACATGAACCTGTCTACAAAAGCGAGTTAGCCGCTGAGCTTGACGCGGCCGTAGCGGAAGTTGATGCCGGAGATTTTATCACACTGGAGGAACTCGAAGCTGAAGTAGCAAAGTGGTGAATACGGAGTCCACTTCCACATTTAGACCACGCAGGTGTTGCACCTCTTGCAGGCTTTTGGAAAGCTGGGGTAAGCTAATTATATTTACCACTTACTGCAAATCTATCACGGTTTCCATTGCTTATAAATACGAAGAACTGATCATGGCCAACGAAAACCTAACTCCCACTACTGGGCTTCAGTAAGCCCGCGACCTCATTGCCTAAGACCGGCTTGATGAGGCCCTCTCCACCCTGCGTACATGGCTGGACAATAGTCCGAAATTGGATGAAATTCTGCACCAGTCGGGTCGTTTTGCCGCTATCCGAAAACAAATCCGTCACGGCACAGTCAGCCATGCCGAAGCCAACTTGACACGCAATCAAATCAGCTACGCCCTGCTGGAATTGTTGCGTGAAATCGAAACACAAGAACGCGAAAACCCGACCTTGAAGCAGGAACTGGAAGCCGCCATTTCTATTACACAGTCTAAGAATGTGGTTGCAGGCTCTACCATCACTGCCGGTGGCAATGTCCAAATTGGCGACAAGCACGTGACCCAAAACGCGGAGAAGATTTATAATATCGACAAAATTGACAACGCTAATTTCTCTTGATGATGACCAACGAAAACCAACCCATCCTCATCCAATCCGTTGCCGAGGGTATGCTTAACCTACAGGTGGACGGCGAGGTGCTGGAAATCCGCAATGAGCTGGCCGCCCTGCGCATACTGTTGGAGAGCCGCCAAACCCAAACGGTACAATATGCCGACAAAATTTACAACATTGCGCATATTGACGAGGCCAACTTTGGCAGTGTCACCAGCAAGATAGTGTTCAATGGTATCTTGGTGCGGCGCCTTATCAGGGCATTGGAGCAAAAGACAGGTGTGCAGGATTTCCTGCGCAACCTGCCCAGCGAGTCGGCAGACAAGTGGGAAGAGGTTCCAGCGTTCTTGCAGGACGCCCAAGTATTGGTGGGGCAGCATTTCGTGTGGGTGCTGGCCTGGGAATTGCGCCGCCTCTTCGCCATCGGAAAGGATAAACGCAAGCGACAGGAGGAAAAAGTGGACGAGTATATCGACCACTGCTTCAGCACGGCCAAGATGGCGCTCCAATTAACCAATTTTCTGCTCATAGCAGCGCTTTGGGATAAAAAAAAGCAGCAAGAAGGATTGAAGCTAAACCCTGCGCAGTTGGAGCCCTTCTTCGGCACACGCCCCCTGACCATGCTGGAACACCACCAGTTGCTGACCAACCTGGTGGATATGTTGGTCGACAATGGCCTCGAGCTCCCGTTTGAGGAGCCAGACTTGGAGGCAGACGGTGCTTTGAGTAAGGCCGTTGTTCGCTTGGAGGAGCTGTGCAGCCTCAACATAGCTTATGGCTTGGCACATTGCCACACTGCCGAAGCCTGTTTGGCCGACCTGCTCGTCGGGCTGCCATTTTTCAATACCCACCACCTGGTCACCATCAAGCGGGTGGAGTACGAGGCGCTCCGCAACAACTCGCCCCGCTACGTCAAGGACTTCACCATCCTGGAGAAAAAGGAGGCGCGGGAGTGGCAGCGTATGCTGAAGTTCGACCACGACGCGCCCGTGCAGTCCTACGCCCTGCTGTTTCGCAACCACCAGCGGGCCTTCAATCTCTTTCCTTTCTTGATGGACTACCACGCGCTCATCAATGAGCGTGTCTTCCAGATACAGCTGTACGAGTGCCGCGAGGGCTGGCGCGGCCTGCGCTACTACAACGTAGAACAGGAGTGCGAGCAGGCTATGTATTACTGCGACGCCAATGCCGAGGTGATGGAAGTGCAGACCGAAGACCAAAAGCAGGCACTGGAGCGCGACATCCGCTGCGATCTGGCCATCAAGCAGTTGGAGGACGCCATGAACACGCTCCTTGGTCCTGGCCATCGCTTCGTGAAGGAGGCCGCACGCCCAAGCGATCATTTTGGAAATATCTAAATCCTCAGACACCATGCGAAAGCGTTATCCATTTCCATTTTTGGACGCCTACGAACGGAAAGACCAGGATTTTTTCTTCGGTCGCGACGAGGAAATAGAGCAACTCTACCAACTCACGCAGCAGAGCAACATCGTGCTGCTCTACGGCCATTCCGGCACGGGCAAAACCAGCCTCATCCGCTGCGGCCTGGCCAACAAGTTCCGCAGCTACGACTGGCAAGACGTCTATGTACGCCGTGGCACCCACCTCATCCGCTCCCTTGACCGGGCACTCTGTGAGGAATCTGACGGAGCCTTCGACTACGAAGACGGCGGCGACACCATCGCCGACCTGCCCCAGAAATTGGAGGCGGTATATAGGGCCACCTTCAAGCCCCTCTACCTCATCTTCGACCAATTCGAAGAACTCTACGTGCTCGGCAGCCGCGACGAACAGGATGCCTTCGTTCGCATCATACAGGACATCCTGCGCAGAGAGCAGCCCGTAAAGGTCATCCTCAGCATCCGGGAAGAGTACCTCGGCCACCTCTACGAGTTCGAGCGGGCCGTGCCGGAGCTGCTGCGCAAAAAGCTGCGGGTGGAGCCGATGAACCTGGAGCGTGTAAAGACCGTCCTGCTCGGCGTGAGCAACCAGCCCGACAGCAATGTACAGCTCGAAGCAGGCCACGAAGCCCCCATCGCCGAGGGCATTTTTGAGAAAATACGCGGCCAGGACAAAACCCTCCACATTCCGCTGCCTTACCTGCAGGTGTTTTTGGATAAGTTCTACCTCGAAGTGACGGGCGACCAAAGCCGCCAAGCGGAGGCTATCTTTACCCGCCCCACCCTCGCCGCCATGGGCGACCTTGGCGACGTGCTGCGCAACTTCCTCGACGAGCAGGCCACTGCCATCAGCCGCGCGCAAGGCCTGCCAGAGGCGGAGGTATGGCGCGCGCTCTCGCCCTTCGTTACCCTCGAAGGCACCAAGGAGCCGCTCTCGGAAGCCCAACTCACTGCCCGCCTGAGCGACCTGCCCACCGGTGCGTCCGCCCGCCTGCTGCAAGCTCTGGTGCAGGGTCGTATTCTGCGCTTTTCGGAAGCCAGCCAACTCTACGAAGTGGCCCACGATGCCCTGGCCAAACAAATACACGCCAAGCGCAGCGACGAGGAGATCGCCATCCTGGAAGTGCAGCGCCTGGTGAAAAGCCAGACGGCCATGAAGGCCGAGGCGCGGGAGTATTTTACGGAGAAGCAGCTGTTGTTTATGGAGCCCTACCTCGAAAAGCTGGTGCTGGGAGAGGCGGAAAAAGACTGGATAGCGGAGAGCCGGGTGCGGGTGCACCACCAGAAAGAGGAGGCGCAAAGGCGGCAGGAGGCGGAGCTGGCGGCGACGCAGAAGCGGCTGCGGCTGGTGCGGGGCCTGCTGGCACTGGCGCTGGTGGCGGTGCTGGTGGCGGGGTATTTGAGGGTGCTAGCCAACGGCCAAAAAGCCGCTGCCGAAAGTGCCACGTTGGTAGCCAACGAACGCCTGCTGGAAGCACTGCAAGAAAAAGCCCAACGCCTCGAAGGCGAAAAAGCCCAATTGATCCGTGCCCAAGCCGTTTACCAAACCGCAGGGGACAGCATCCTGCAGCGCGAGACCCTACAGACCATGACCGAAAAGGACAGCCTCATACAACTGAATGCACAAAATATACGGGATGCCCAAGCCCGCCAAAAACAACAATAACCATGCGCATACTTACTTTATCCTTGCTGATTTTGTTTTTTGGCCTGCCCGGCATGACCCAGGATTGCCCACATTTCGACCGCCTTATGCGTATGGCAGACACCTACTGGCAAAACGGCGAGTTTGAAAAAGCACTGAACCAATTGGCCGCCGCACGGGAGTACTGCCCTGCTCTGAGTGGGAGGCTAGATGAAAAGTCGTTGGCCTTCACTACTGAAATCTCACGAAAGTACCGAGAGGCGGAGCAAGAAAAAAAGCGGGCGGATACAGCCCTTAATAACCTCCAACGCATCGCCGACCAAGCTGTTCCCATCGTGCTGGCTGATATTGACCAGGACATCTACCGACTGGAATACGATAGCACCTACGGAAAATGTAAAACTGCCGTAGGCCTCAACGCCCGCCGACGGGAAGTGGAAAAGCGAATATGGGAGATTGCCTACTTTTACACAGAAGCCGATACTGTGGCAGCGGCAGTGGCCTTGCTCAACCTGCTTCAGCCTACCGGATGGACCGCCAAAACGTCTGGCCTGCAGGATAAACTGCGCACCTACCTGGCCAAAACCCTGCCTGCCGACTACCTGAATACCTTGCAAGAACGCTATTACCCCAAAATGCTGCCAGTGGAGGGAGGAGGGGCGTTTTGGCAAGAGGAATTGGAGGATACGCTCCGAGTAGAAAAGTCTTTTTATATCGGTGAAACGGAAATCACCTACTGGCAATACCAGGTATTTGCGTGGGCAGCAAAACACCACATAGAACCACCCGCCTGGGAATTTTGCGGTGATAATCCGGCCGTTTATACCAACTGGTACGACGCGGCGTTTTACTGCAACTGGCTGAGCAAAAGGCACGGAAAGGATGCTGTTTATGTCCTCACCAACCCGAGCGAATATGATTGGGGTATTGCCTACGATGTGCAGATAGATACCACCGCCAATGGCTACCGCTTGCCCACCGAGGCCGAATGGGAGTTTGCGGCACGAGGCGGCAATTCTACCAATGGGTTGGAATACAGTGGGAATTCGGTTTTAGACAGTGTAGGCTGGTATGGCGAAAATTCCAATAACCGCACCCGAGCCGTTAAGCTGAAAAAACAAAATGAACTAGGTTTGTATGACATGAGCGGCAACGTATGGGAGTGGTGTGATGATTGGTATAGCGAGGGTGATCCGCCCCGGGTGTTCCGCGGCGGGTCGTGGTACTCCTACGCAGCGGACTGCCGTTCGGCCTTCCGCAACAACTACTCCCCCGACTCCCGCAACGACTTTGTTGGCTTCCGCCTCATTTTCGTCCCGCAGTGAGGCGGCCTGCCTGTCCGGTTTTACTCATGAGCATAGCGAGCTGTTGAAAAAAAGTAAAGGGGGGGAGGGACGAACCTCCCGTGCTTTTTTGAGGCAGTGAGCGAATAAATAGGAAACGGATACCGGCGTAAGCCGGTGATTTTTTTAGAAAAACGAGCAATCATGCGAATCAAACTATTCACCATACCCGTAGGCGACAGCGGCAGCGCGCTGGCTGAGATGAACACCTTTCTGCGCGGGAACAAGATATTGGAAGTGGAGAACCACTTGGTCCACAATGAGCATGGAGCGTACTGGTGCTTTTGTGTGCGCTACATCGAGCGAGCCTATCCGGAAGCTGACGGAAAGAAGGCCGCTAAGGTGGATTATCGCAGTGTGCTGGACGAGGCTACTTTCCAGAAGTTTAGCAAACTGCGGGAAATTCGCAAAAAGGTAGCGGCGGAGGAGGGTATCTCAGCCTTTATTATCTTCACGGACGACGAACTGGCAGAATTGGCTAAATTGGACGAGATCACGGAGCAGGCTATGCTTGGTATCAAGGGCATCGGCGAAAAGAAGACAGAGCGCTTCGCCAAATATTTTATCACTAAACCGGATTGCGTAATACGTTTACTAAACCTCCAAGGCTTAGTAAACGTTTAAGAACCATTTAAACAAAAATTTCATGGCTGCACGCATCAATTATTGGCAGCAGTTGGAAGAGAACCTTACCTACCATATTTATAATCATGCCGTGGGTAGGGAGAATCTTTTTGCTACCGAGGCCAATTATACCTACTTCCTGGAACGATGGAAGAAGCACATGCCTTACTTGGATGTGTACGCCTATTGTCTGATGCCCAATCATTTTCACTTTTTGGCCAAGGTCAAGCCTTTGGACGAATACTTGCTAGAACATATAAGAACCCAACAAACGCAAAAGGCGGAAGCCTTTTTGAAAAGCACTATTCCTTACCATAGCTATCTTGAAGACCAGTTCAAGCGCCTGTTTTCAGGCTATACGCTGGCATTCAACAAGCAAGAAGAAAACAGAAGAGGCACTTTGTTTCAGAAACGTTTCAAAAGGGTCGCTATTTCCTCCGACTATCGTTTGCTTTATATGCTCGCCTATATTCACCACAACCCCATTCATCATAGGTTTTATGACAATCACACGGACTGGCCTCATTCTTCCTACCAAGCTTTTTTTCAGATGGGAAAGCACTCCAACATTCGACGGCAGGAGGTGCTTTCTTGGTTCGCTGATGATATGGATAAGGCATTGACCTTGTTTACCCAATATCATCAGGATTTTAAAACTGATCGGGATATGGGAGGATATATGTTTGAAGATTAACCTACGTTCGTTTATACGTTTACTAAACCTCGAAGGTTTAGTAAACGTATAAACGTATAAAACGTATTTGCTCTATCCCAACCGCACCCGTTTGGCACAACGCAGCCGCAAGCGGTTTATCCAAAAATCCAAGGAGTACGAACGTTTGCTGCAAGCAGGCGAATGGTCGCAAAAAGACTATCAGCGGCATGTCGAGCCACTAACGGCCTTCACCTTGTATGCCGATGCGAAGGCGCTTCGTAAGCGTCAATTTCATTTGGCAGAATAGTGCGGTCCTGCCAAATGAATTTGGTAAGACAAAAAGGGCATACATCGAGGGAACGAACCGGGTGATCCGCGGCGGGTCGTGGAACAACAACGCAGCGAACTGCCGAACGTCGAACCGCAACAACACCCCCCCCGACAACCGCAACAACAATGTTGGCTTCCGCCTCCTTTTCGTCCCGCAGTGAGGCAGCTGGCCTGTCCGGCTTTACCCTGTGAAATAATACGATTGATTATGAATTTCTACTACGTATATGTTCTTTTAAGTGAACAGGATGGTTTTTTTAACCTGCCAGGTAACAGACTAGTTCGATAAAACGTTATATCTATGGAAATACAACTAAAACAAATGCTTATGAGTACGGTAGATAAACGCGCAGCGCTTCATCATTTAATTGATGAAGCTAATGAGGCATTTATAGAGGCCGCGTTCCTAATCTTCACTGCAGCGCAGACAGAAAAGCCTTATGGATATGAAGTTGACGGAACGCCTATTTATGCCAGCAAACTTGGCGCAGAACTCGACAAGGAGATCACAGCTGCTGAAAATGGTAATTATATAACAGCTCAGGAGCTTGATGAAATATCGAAAGGATAATTAAGGCTATTTTTAGCAACGTACGCTCAGCCTAGCACCAGAAATAAAAACCGTGCCACAGCCCCCCCAAACATTCACCGACCAACTGAACCGCGAGGTCATCCTGCCCCGTGTGCCGCCACAGCGGATTGTCTCGCTCGTCCCCTCGCAGACCGAACTGCTGGCCTACCTGGGGCTGGCCGGGCGGGTGGTGGGCATCACCAAATTCTGCGTCCACCCCACCGCCTGGCGCCGGGAGAAGACCCTCGTTGGCGGCACTAAGCAGCTGCACCTCGACCGCATTCGCGCCCTGCAGCCCGACCTCCTCATCGCCAACCAGGAAGAGAACGACCGGGCACAGGTGCTGGCGCTGGCGGCAGATTTTCCGGTGTGGGTGAGTAGGGTAGTGGACCTGCCCTCGGCCCTGGCCATGATCGAGTCGGTGGGCGACCTCACGGCTACCACGGCGCGTGCCCAGGCCCTGGTACAAAGTATCCGGGAGTCCTTTGCCGAATTGGCCGCTTTCCCCGTCCTGAGTGCCGCCTACCTGATCTGGCGGGATCCCTATATGGTCAGCGGCGGCGATACTTTCATTCAGGCCATGCTCACGGCTGCCGGCTTTGCGAACGTTTTTGCCGAACAGGATCGCTACCCCGCAGTCAGCGCCGCCGAACTGGCCGCCGCCAGGCCCGCCGTCATCCTGTTGTCCTCGGAGCCTTACCCCTTTCGGGAAAAACACCTGCGGGAACTGCAGGAAATTTGTCCGCAGGCCGTCATCCGCTTAGTGAATGGGGAATTGTTCTCCTGGTACGGCAGTCGACTCTTGCAGTCGGCAGCGTATTTTCGTAAATTGCGCCAGGAAATTCCGGGGTAAATTTCGCCTACATGCCCCCGCAGCACAAGTCTAACCAAACCATGAACTACCACTCGCGCTACCTGTTCTTCGTTTGCTTCCTGGGTTTCGGCGCTTTGGCGCTGTCTGGCCAGGCCCGGGAGGACCTGCGGATTCCCGGTGAACTGATCGTCCACTTTGCGGAAGAGGTCGCCGTGCCCGCGCAACTGGCCAGCTGGTCGCGCAGCCGGTCGGCCGCGGCGGTCACTTTGCGGGCCGTTCGTCCGCTGGGTATTCGGCACAACCTCTACCTGCTGCGTTTCGACGAAGCGCGCTACCCGGTGGCCGAGCTGCTCCAGTGGCTGCGTCGCCAGCCGGTGGTGCGGACGGCCCAGGCCAATTATACCGTCGAATTTCGCAATACCCCCAACGATACCGAGTACTTCCGGCAGTGGGACATGGACCTCATCGGCGCCCCCGAGGCCTGGGCACACACCACCGGCGGGCAAACCCCCAACGGCACGCCCATCGTGGTCGCCATCATGGACAGCGGCTTCGACCTCCAGCACGAAGACCTTCAGGACAACCTCTGGCACAACCCCGCCGAAATCCCCGGCGACGGTATCGACAACGACAACAACGGCTACGTCGACGACGACCTCGGCTGGAATTATTACAACGACAATCCCGCCATCGCGCCCGGCAACCACGGCCTCTCCACCAGCGCCATCGTCGGCGCGCGCGGCAACAACGGCCTCGGCGTCACCGGCGTCAACTGGCAGACGCAAATGATGCTCTTCACCTTTTCCTCGGTAGCCGACCTCGTGCGCGCCTACGAATACGTCATCGACCAGCGCGCCCGCTTCAACGAGAGCCTCGGCGCCACCGGCGCCTTCGTCGTAGCCACCAACAACAGCTTCGGCCAGGAGCGCGTGCGCTGTGCGCAGCAACCCGTCTGGGCCAGCATGTACGACCTGCTGGGCGAAGTGGGCATCCTCAGCAGTGCGGGGGTGGGCAACAGCCGCTACGATGCCGACGCCGCCGGCGACGTGCCGGGCACCTGCCCGTCCGACTACCTCGTCGTGTCCTGCAATACCGATGCCGACGATAACCTCTACACCAACTCGGCCTACGGCGCCGTCTCCGTCGACCTGGGCTCGCCGGGCGAGGGTTCCTTTACCGCCAAGCCGCAAAACACCTACGGCACCTTCGGGGGCAACAGCGCCGCCACGCCCCACGTCACGGGGGCCATTGCGCTGCTCTACAGCGCCCCCTGTGCCGACTTCCTGGCGCAGGCTCTGGCGCAGCCCGCCGCCACGGCCCGCTTCGTCAAGCAGCTCCTGCTGGACGGCACCGAAAAAGTACCTTCCCTTACTTTTCGCACCGTCACCGGCGGCCGCCTCCACGTAGGCGCCAGCATGACCAGCCTCCTGGCCACCTGCACCAATACCCTCGGCGACCTCCAGGTGCTCACCCTGCGGCCCAACCCGACCAGCGCCGCCCTGCGCGTCGATTTCCGGACACCGGGCAACGGCACTTATCTGGCCCAACTGTACAACGCCCTCGGGCAGCAGGTCCTCCAACAATCGGTGCCGGTGGATGAGCGCGGCGCCCGCAGCTTTGTACTCGAACTGGGACACTTGCCCGCCGGGGTCTATTTTCTACGTTTTGGGACTGGAAAGGAGTGGGTGACGGAGCGGGTGGTGGTGTATTAGTACTAAGCATCAGGAACCGGTTTCCTTTTTTGATAATTTTAAATTTAAAAATTTAAAAATGTTAAAAATTGTGATTTGTTTTTTTGAAAAATTAAAATATATTTATAGCTAAATTAATGCGATTCTTTTCACTAAAACCATTTAAAATGAAAAAAGTAACGCAGCTCTCTTATTTAATCGTGCTCTTGCTGGCGTTGGTTGTATGCCAGTGTGCCAAACCTGAAGAACAACCTGTAGAAACAGAAAAAGCAAAATTGTTGACTACTGGTCTGTCAAGCTTAAAGATTCCGGTTGAAGCCACATTAAGTTTCAATATTAGGGTAGATTGACTTCAGCTTAATTCGTGCATCATCAATTTCCATTTGCCAATCTACGCCCCTTTGGCGTTCGTT
>Ga0213861_10001822_pt1 | contig 18686 bp, 32 predicted proteins | sample PICome_4_FD_160110 | JGI IMG/M metagenome (GOLD analysis project Ga0213861, IMG submission 160110) | Coastal seawater microbial communities near Pivers Island, North Carolina, United States - PICO131 | ecosystem: Environmental > Aquatic > Marine > Coastal | place: USA: North Carolina... | reverse complement strand
CATATGCACTATCGTATGCTTGAGACTCAACCCACTCATCACCTTTAGAGATTATCTTATTCCAATTGAAATCTCCTTCTAAATTAAATTCTTTTGTTTCTGCCATTCTATACTCCGTGTAAACTTCTATAACGGTTTCTAAGGTCATAGAGTTTGTCAACATAATCTAAAGGGTCTGCTTCAAATATTTGAACACCCCCACCATCAACAGCGACAACTGCCACTATATCTTCAACGACTTCTCCAGTGAGTTCCTCAACCATGATTGCGTATGCAGTCATCTGATGGAACCATGGGTCTGCCATGTATTCTTCTTTATATTTTGAACTTGTTTTAAAGTCTATAATAGAAAGTCTGTTATCCCAAACACCAACACAATCTACTTGTCCTGCCATTTGTAATGAATCACTCCACATACCTGCTTCTAAAGCAAAGGGAATTATTTCATCTAATACTGGTTGTACTGCATTAAACATAGATTGGTCTAATACATTTTCAAAAACTATTTCTTCTTCTTGTCTTAGATACTGTTCAAAAAGAGAATGCATTTTAGTTCCTCTTTTTGCAGCTTGTGTAGATACTCTATTTGCTTCCTCAGCACCCACTCGTTCTCTCCACAACTTAATGTGGTCTCTTGTAAGTAGTCCTGTCACTGTTGTGACACTTGGGTATCTTTGACCTTCGGGTGTTTGATAAAACCTTTTCCCGTCTTCTTGAACACGGGTCATTGACTTCTGTAAGTCTTCTAGGTCATAAATTGATATTTGATTTTCCATAATATAGATATAGTATACTACTTAATACCCTGTAAGTCAACATGTTTTTTAATAACATCTCTTGTCTTAACTTCTTTTGCTGATTTCCTATGATACCTTTCACCCATAGGTGAATCGGGTTGTGTTGATGCAATCTTCTGAAGCACATCATTAAATCCACCGTCCACTTTAACACGGTCTCCATGACCCGATACGGTCATAGGAGCTCCAAGTATTTGTTGTTTTAAGTGTGGATTGTCTTTTTTGAATTCGTCTAACTTAGTGTAAGACATGATGTGTTCTTCAAGTTCACCTGTATCATTGTTTAAGAAATCGTATGCTGGCATTATATACCTTTGTCTTGAATATGTTTCTCTACAAGTTGAATTACTTTTGATTCAGAATACCAAATACCACTGAACATTGATTCAGTTCCGTCTTCCCATTCAACGTGATATCTTTTATAACCGAATGGTCTATCTGAAAAGATTCTAATATCACCATAACTCTCAACTAACATTCTCATACCATACTCATAAATTGTGGGACTGGTCTATCAGTCCATACTGCAAAATCTTTTTTGTAGTTTGCATAGTATTTATGGTATGCAGAGATAGAGTCATTTTGAACTTTGACATCTTCAGGCATACACTGGGGTGGTTCTGAATAAGAACCTAGTGTAATATTGTTTGGTATTTCATTGAGTAAGTCTCTAAGTTTAGTATCAGTCAAGTGTACCTTACCATAACGATAAGTGTATTCGTCACATAGTGCAGTAAACATATCGTATGCATACTGATACTGAATTGCATTCTCTCTGACCCAACGTGTAGAAGGGTGGTTGATGTGTGATGCTTTGTATAAGACACCATCCATGTTAGAGTTGTCTAGTCTCCATCTCTGAATCCTACGACCACTGGATGCATCTGTATATTGTGTTCCGTCCAACATCCTATGAGCAGTAGATAACATTTGTGCATACTCGATAATCATCTTAACGACATGTTTGTCACAATGCATCTCTGCAGATTGTACTGGGTCTTTGTGTAAGTAAAATAAATTCATAGTTGTTTAATCTCGTATAAGAACTCTTCGACATTCTTCCATGTCAAGTGTCCGATAACATCATCAGTTATACCACTAGTATAACACAACTCACCTGTGCTGTCCATAGAGTAATCTAAAACTGCAAGTTCCCATAAACCATTTTGCCCACCATAACTAAAGTCGTGTTTAACTACACTTGCACCATAGTTGTTTTTAAATTTATAACGGTGTTGAACACCATTGTTAATATAGTCGGTGTTTACTAAAAATTCTTTATGAGGGTTATCACTCTTCTGACTTGCCTCTAATGGATTTAACAATACTCTCTCTCGTCTTGAGAGTTGTTTGTTTACTTCTTTATCATACATATTACAGTCCCCAAATAAATGCTAAGGGTATAAAAATATATAATCCCCAAATTAGTTTTTCTACTCTATCGAATTGTTCTTTTGTTGGCATTTTTTTCTCCTACTTATAAAATATGTGTTCGTTGATAACTACAGTCTCGTTTAATGAATCTGCCCAATATGGATTAACGTATACATTATGGTAGTGTGTTGCACCTTCAGTGATATCACCGTATGCACCTTGCACTACATTTCTTGCAATGTTAAGTGAAGTTAACCACGTTGGACTATCTACAGGGTCGTCTGACTTACCGTCACAAAACCAACTGAACTGACATTGATTCCTTATAGGAACTTCTACACCTTTCCAATTAGTTCTCCACTTTGCTTGATACACTACACCACATGCAGTTATTGGATAGTTGGGGTGTTCCATTCTATTCAATACTACTTGTGTCACTGCAATCTTACCTGCAAGTGGTTGATTACCTGCTTCAAAATAAATGTTTTGTGCAAGACAAAAAATCTCATTGTTTGCATCTGAAGCTTCTACCTTCATTGATAATGCACCCGTTAGGAAACCTAGTAATGCACCAAATAGTAAATAGTAATATCTCATTTTTAATTCAGTCTTCATCTTTTTTCTCCCAAGGAAATGGTTTGTTGATATGTAATCCTATAAATACCATACTAAACATAAAGATGCATAGTAGGGTTCCACCTAAAAATCCAATCTCCATATTAATACCCACTCGTTATGTGAGCATATGCATCGGGACAATCCACGATACCACATATGCATACACCTTCGACTTCTTCCTCAACTGGAGCAAAGTCCATTGGTGTAGTTGTTCCGTATTCGGCAAGATTAAGTACATCATCTGCATTTAACTTACCACCTGTTTGTTGTGCAAGTAATTTTGCACTTTCATAATTAAGCGACATATCTTTCTCCGTTATGGTTTTCACCGTTTCTATTAAAGTTATCAAGTATCATATCGACAACTTCTGTTGCATTGTAGGATGTCCCACCTACATGCCATGGATAATCTTCAGTAGGAATCCTACCGTCTTTCCAATTGTAAATTGTGACTGTCTCATAGTTCCAGTCGTCATAGTCAATCTCATCAACATTATTTGCATCGTACCATTTGGTATCTAAGTACCACTCACAATTGACTTTGTCATTTGGGTCTGCACTAGTGAAGGTTGGAGGGCCCAACACTTGACACAACCTGTCATAGGTTGTAATTTTATATCCCTTAAGGGAAGTCCCACCCGAGGTCATATCGGGAGAACACACTTCGTAATCTTTTATTATCATATTATGCTACCTCTAAATTATTAAAATATTCTTCAAGTCCTTTCTGACCAACACATCTCTGTCCATCAGTCATTTCGTAAACAGAGTGGTAGGACTTCACTTTCCCATCTGCAGTATAAAACCAAGATTGTCTATGGTTTGCAATCTCATTCCTTAACCAACCATCTGTAGTATTGTCGGTGAACTTAGACATTGTCCAAGCAATCTCTGACATAGGTTTACCACCTTTGATTAACTTGTAAGGAGTATCCCACTCATCCCAAGGATTCTCATCGTGGTCAACTAGTTCCCAATCAATGATATAACACTCGGAAGCAGGATTAGAGTAAACAAAGATAGGTGACACTTCGTCAACCAAACCTTGTAGATACTCTGTATTGATAAAATCAATATCCTCAATCACATAAACAGAACCACCTTTAAATTTCCAGTATGGTTCTGAAACCCCGTGGACATAGTCCTCATCGTGAGCTGCATAGTTCTCTTTGTATTGTGTGTGAATTACTAATTTTAACATATTGTCTCCTTTTTCATTATATACATAGTATACCAAAAAGTGGGGGTCATTGTCAACCCCTACCTTAAATAATCTGGCCCGTAAAGTCTCATTGAATGAGGTGGTATATCATACCCATCAAAGAGGTTTCCTCGTGGTTGATTGATAGCAGGAGTTTTCCATCCTGCAGACTTTAATACATCACCACTTTCAAATTTAACATTACCTTTGGTAAACTCTAAGATGTTAATGAATCCCCAACAAGATGCTGGTTGACCATTCTCTACTGAATAAACACGAATGTATTTCTTTCCGATTGAATAGTCATGGGTTGTTCCACTACGAGTGTGTTCCCATCTTTCATGCATTGCAGTAGTCAAGTCCTCACATAGTTTCTCGACTGCAGTACATAGGTTGTCTGCTTTCTCTAGTGCAACTTGTTCTGCATTCACTTCACTTACTAATTCTGATAATTTCATATTGTCTCCTTTATCATTTTGTTTAACTTGTTTTGTTTTCTGATTAATTGTTTCTCAGCAGTCTTGAGGTCTTTCTGTGTTCTTAGAATACAAACACTAGAAGACCAGTCTTCACCAATACTAGTGTCATTTTTCATTTCTTCTAGTCTTTCTTTCTCTGACCTTATCTGACTCTGTAAACATTGGATATCAATTTCCACTGCCATCAGTTTGAGTTTTAGTTCTTGTTGTTTATCTTGTTTTGTCATTATATACATAGTATACAAAAAAGTGGTGGGCATTGTCAAGGCTTTGGTAAAATAAAAAAGGGGGATGGGAACTCAAACAAACATCGTGTTTGAAATTGTAGATTTTGTTTCTATCGTTCCCTGTCCCGTCTCCGAGTCTTGCAACCCTAAACTTTTGAATCCAAATCCTTTTCTAGGTATTTGAGTACTGCTTTACGTTCTATTGGGGATAGGTCTTTATGTGATTTGAACTTACTCCATGTAGTTCCAAAAGTCACAAACTTGTTTCCTGCAGTCACGGCTGCATTCCATAGTTCTAAAGATTCCTCATCCTTACCGTTGTATAGTTCATTGTTTTCACATAGTGTGATTAGTTTTCTTCCTAAGCTCACATATGCTCGTTCTTGTAAATTCACAATTTTCTCCTTTGTTGTTTAAGAGTCTATTGTACTAAAAAGTGGAGGGGATTGTAAAGGGGTTTTATAAACTATCTTGTAGTGAGTTTAATTCTTGTATTTTCTTTTGTAGGATTTCTGTTCTGTTCGGCCAATAGATATAATCTTTATCTGAATCCTTCATTAGGTTTTCTAATAAGGGTCTGATAAAGTTATCCATCTTATTGACTACTTCCGTTGCAGAAGTAGTCTTTTCTATTATCTTAGTGTCAACGGATGCAAGTTCATCTGCATCCATAGCAGTAAATCCGAAGTCGTTGTATTCTATACTCATAGTATTATTTAGTAAACCTTTCCATATCTCTGAGTGTTTCTTTATCACTCTGAACACTTTGGTAGTTTGCATGTGCTTGTAGTGTCACATCTGCAATCTCATAGTCGGGATAGGACGTAATCAGTTTGTAGATAAGTCCAGCAACATCTTGGTGTTTGACACTAGGTAGATTCTCATCGTTGAGAAGACCTAAATTGATTGTAGTCATTTTATATCTCTTCTTAGAATTGTATTGTAGATTATTTGCAAGGTGATTGAGTTGTGCTTTCTCACTTGCATACATATAACCTTTTGATATGTTTGGTTGACTTGCACGACTGGAGATATTGATAATGTATTTTGTCTTCTCACCTTCCCACGCTTCATGTGCAATTGATAGAATCTTTGCTTGGTCTTCATGTGCAAGATTGATTAGAACATCAGCAGGTTCATAACCACCGAATACCCAACAGTTTCTTCCATTCATTGTAATGTCTTCACATCTAATTGGGTCTACTCTAAAGGTGTTTCCTATATGTGGTGTTGCTTCTAGTGTGTCTTTAATTATCTTTGCTAGACCACTACTTCCTGTTATTGCTACTCTCATAATTTACCAAGTTCTTTTTGAATCTTCGATGTGATAATCTTCCATCCAGTTAATATTAATGTTCACTCTAATGTTTTCATCTGTACAACCAACAGCACGATGTCTCTGATTTCCTTCAAACATAATTAAAGAGTTTTCAATTGATTCAAGTTTTGTTCCATCATCAAATTCTGTATATCCATTGTTAGTGTTTATACCTAGGATTGCTGTATGATGTGGATAATCTAAATCTATATGATAACTACTCTTAGGGAAATTATCTTCACCCACTCTCACTTGTCTAGGATAACAATTAATCTTAATACGAATAAGTTTAGACATAGGCAGTCTACTTATAATTGGAACACCTATCTTTTCTAGTAAAGGAACATCACATTGTTTTCTCTCAGCATGAAACACATCCCCACTGAAATGAAACCCACATGTATCTGCACCATCGGTCAATGCATTTCTATACGACCACAACATATCTCCTTCCATTAGGAAGGACTGTATGTCGGAAAATACATCCCTAGGTAAAAAATTATTTATTCTTTGATGATTCATAATATTCCTTAATTATATTAAACGATGGTTTTCCAAATAGTGAACCATCTACACTACACTTATTACACGGGGACATACTTCTGTCTCCCTTCATAAGTTTCTTTCTAATCTTTGTCATAGGTTTAGAGAACCACACATCATGTAAAGACATGGATAACAAATTACCTACAACATGTTCTCTGCCCCAATCATTGGAACAAAACAATACATCACCATTCCAATCTACAAACATTTTATAGAATGGATAGTGGCATGGTTTGCCTTTTAGATTCTCTACGGTGTCGTCTTCAACACCAACCCAATCTACTACACCACTTCTATTATTTAGTATGAGTCCGTGTTTCTCAAAATCACCCCAATGCATTCTGTATTTGTATCTATCTTCATGTACTCTTGCATCTGCCATCATAGTGTCGAAGTGTTCCATCTGATGTATACCATCGTAAAGATTTATATACAATAAATCTAATCCACTCTTGTACAACCCATTGATATAATCTATATCTAACTTATCTCCGTTAGTATTACACTCTAGTGTTGCATAAGGCAAGTTATATCTAAACACTCTTACAATTTCTATAAAGTCGGGGTTAAGTAAGTTCTCACCAAACCCACTAAAAGATATCTTACCTCTGAATCCATTGTCTGCAAGTTCCTCAGCAATCGTTGTTGCACCTTTAACTGTTAAGTGTAAGTTTCTGTTAGGGAATACTTTAGGGTCATGTCGTGGACAAAACACACATGTTCTATTACAAAGTTCTGTAGTGTTAATCTCTACAGTAAGAATAGAATCTAAAGGTGACTTACCTTGGACTGTATCCCAATGTTTCTTTTCTTGTTCTCTACGATGCTCAAGGAAGTCGTATTGGTCAACTGCTGTAATAGGAATATTACGAGACATTACAAACCACATGACGTTCTACTTCTTCTGTTGCTTTAACTAAAGAGTAAGTTATGTTATCTCCAACCTTAAAGTTTTCTGCAAAGTATTTTGGGATACAAATAAACCTACTATCATTGTGCATGTCTAGTTCTTTTGATTTAGGGAATCCTTTTGGTTTATATAAGTATGACTTTAGTATGATGCTTTCTGTTGGGTCGTGTCCCATGTCATGGCATGAAAAGAAAAGAGTATGACTTTCTTTTGAAAGATATATTTCATTATTGTCATACTGAAATCCTAAACGGATTGAGTACTCAACTGGAAAATCAAATCGTAAGACATCTTCAGTGATGTCTTTTAATTCTTCCTCATGTAATGTTGAGACTTCTTCAAGTCTAAGTTCTCTAACAATAGATTCCTTAGAAGTATCCGCCGTCTCTCCTATCCTCGTCACCATTGTCTAAGTCTTCCTCGGTTGAACTTACAAATTCATTTCCTTCAGTTAAGGACTCAATCAATTCATTTGCTTGTGATTCATATGCATCAATCATTACAGATTTGTTATCAGAAGTGTTTACTGTAAAACTTAGTTTCTTTGCAGAGTTCTCTATTTGTGCTTTAGTCATTTTTTCTAAATCACTACGATTAGGAATTACAACTTCTTCAAACTCTTCTTCTGTTTCTAAGTCTTCATAGTTCTCAATGGTTTTGATTTGGTCTTGTCTGATTACAACATCATTCTCATTAAGTGTTGGTTGTTCGTAGCCAACATCAAGTGTAGGTTCTTCCTCTTCAAATGATTTGTTGAATTGTTCTTCATCAATTAAATCTTGTTCGAATTGGTCTAGTTCATCTACTTCATCTACTGTTGCTTTAATGTTAGGAGTGTTTCCTACTATTCCTGTAATGTTAGGTGCATTACCTCCAGTCACAAAAGGTGGTGGTGTTGGTGCAACTTCATTCACTACTGTTGGTGGAACTTCATCTGTTAAATCCATTTTGTCTGCATCAGCAACTTCATTGACTCTCTCTACTTCATCTAAGAATGCTTCTGTTGATTCACCACTAATGATTGCATCTTCGTTAACTGGTTCTACTGGTAGTTCTATTGTTTGAGTTATTTCCTCTTCAACAAAGTCTGAGAATGCTTTCTTAGTGTCTTCTACTTTCTCTACGAATGTTTCATCTGTAGAAATAGAAGTTTGAGGATTCAGCATCCTTGCCATTTTAAATGCACTACTAGTAGGTTTGGATGTTTTGGGTGCAGGAGTTGGTGCAGGTGTGTCTGCAATGATTTGGTTAACTCTCTGTTGTTCTGTTTCAGTTAGAGGTGTTGTAGACTCTCCACTTGGTAAACCGATAACTCCGTCTCCATCTAAGTCAATTGAAAGTCCTGCTTTTGCAAGTGCTTCTTCCATTACCTTCAGTCTGTCTTGAGTTGCTTTACGAAGTTGTCTTTCGTCTGCAGTCTTAGTTCTTTCGGCTTCCATTGCCTTTGCAATGTCTTCTTGTTGTTGAACAATTGCCTCTTGTTGAAGTGTTTGCAGTCTTTCTTGTGCCAACTTCATCTGACTATTGTATTCAATAATACCTTTATTGACTTCTTCTCTAATAGTGATAACTGCATCTAACTCGTCTATCTTAAACATACCCTGTTCAAGACCACGTTGAACTGTAGTTAGTGTTGCTTGTGCAGTTGCAGGTTTAAGAGGAACAGAAAAATTATTCATCCTCTCTACGAGACGTTCTAGTTCAGTTGGTTGAACTTGCTCTGTTTCAAAAGTTGGGGGGGTTTCAATTGTTGCCATAATGTTTTCCTATAAATCCATGGAGAGGTGTTCGACTAGAAAGTTGTTTACTGAAGTTTAAATTAACTTCCCTTAAAATATGTATAGTCTCAAACCTCTAATTATATTTATCTAAATGTTTAACTCGGGAAATGCCTTTTTAACAATTTCTTTAGTAATGTTTTTAAAAGGATTTTTTCCATCTTTTACTAAGTCAATCAGTTCTGCTTCCTTAGTAGGGATGCCTTCAAGCATTCCAATCCACATGTTCTCTCTTTTGACCATGGGGATTTGTTCTGTCACAAAGTATTTGAATAATTTAAATTCAAATTTTAAACTTGTTTCAGCTAAATCTGATGCAGGTGCATCATTACTTCCATAAGGTGTTTTACCTTCGGGTAGTGTTGATTGTATTGCATCACTATGTATCCATTGAAGAACTGGTTTTACTGCACCGTTTCTACCGTTGTATACTTTTAGTCCTTGGACTGCAAGGTCTTCAGACTCTTCTGCAACAATGTTTGCTTGACATAGTATTTCATATACGTCTGCATTCAATGTTAAATTTTGTCTTTCAGTAATCAATTCCATTACTGGTTTGTTAGGGGCTCCCTTTGGTCTGCCTCTTCCTCTTTTCTTTTCTTCTGTCATAATGTAAAATCCTCTACATGATTTAATAACTCGTTTAACCTATGAACTCTTAGATAGTCAAACACTTTACCTCTTACAGGTTCTGCCTTTGAATACTCTTCTAAGATGTTATCCTCTATATTTTGAGGAATGAACTCTAGGTCAATTAAAGTTTGGTTTCTTAAATAGTTCCTATAGTATTTATCGTCTTTTTGAATCGTCATTCTGAGATATGATTCTTTGACTGGTTTCCTTAATGGAGTCTGCCTAATACCTTCTGATATACAATCATCATTAGATAGAATGTTTGGTATGCCGTCTGACTTATCTCCAGTTAATATGTGTTCCTTAAGGAATCTGTCGGGGTCTTCACAATGTATAAGTTTATTTACATTGGGACTCCACTGTTTCACATAGTCATATTTGTGTAGTTGTTGAAAGTCTTTATCTCCACTCACAATCATAACTGGTTCAGTTGCATGTTTAACAAGGATAGCAATGATATCATCTGCTTCACACTGTTCGACATACATGTACTTGTATGGGAAGTTATCCCTAATCTCATCCTTAACAACTTGAAGTGTCTCAAACAACTTACTCCAATCTAAATCTGAATCGTCTCTTGTTTTCTTTCTGTTTGCTTTATACAATGGATAGAAATCTTTCCTCCATGTATGTGATGCATCAGTACAAAGAACTATCTGGCCATACTCTGGCCCATATTTCTTTTGATACATTCTAACAGAGTTGAGTATCATGTGTCTTAGCATATCTTCTGATACTTCTCCTTTGTTCATTTTCAATTGCATCATAAGACCTGCAATTATGGTTTGGGTAAAATCTATAAGTATCATCTAATCACTTTTATTAATAATGTATTTTTGGTAAGCAAATCATTTCCATCCTTTAACTTGGAACGAGGAATCTCATCTAGAAATCCTCTTGCAATTATATTACCACCTTTGTATATTCTATCAAGTAGTTTGATATCTGTCAAGGTCTTTTCTTCACATACGTCATAATCTATAATACGAGACCCCTTAACTGATAGACCACCATAAGTTTCAAACTTAGTAAACTTCTGTGAAGCAATGTTATAAGTGAACAGTGTCTTTGCACGAATAATTTCTTCGGGGTCAATGGAACGGTACTTACCGTGTTGTTTTAAAAACGGAAGTGTCTTCACTAACTGTTTGGGTGTTTTGATTTTGGGTTTACGAACTACCACTGTAGTGGCAATGTATTCCTCAATTCCTTTGTCGATACTTTCTAAGAACTTTAAAAACTTTTTCTTGTTGGTTTTAGATAGGAAGTCATATGCTTCTTCTAACTGTTCACAACCTTCTTCGTTTCTAACCTCAAAGATGATGTCGTCTACCTGTCCTTTCATAAAGGCAATAACCTTTGGTGAATAGTCAAGTCGTTTTAAATGTTTCAACATGTTGAAGTCTGAACCATAAGGCATGTCTAACCATGCATCAATTTCATATTCAATTTCTCCAAATGCAGATAAAGCCTTATTCTGCATTCTGTCTCGTATAGATATTTTATTTGTTTGTGTCATAATAAAGAGTATACTATTAAGTGATAGGCATTGTCAAGTTATTTTTTCTCGAAGTCGTGTAATTCTTTTGTTTCAATGAAATCAGTGACCACAAAATTCCTTGATGGGTTGACCATTACATTTGCTCTCTTCATAAATCTCTGATTCATTAAACACTTAGTGGTCTTATGAGTTCTATCATCTAAGATGAACTCTGCATCCTCATAGTCATTACCATTAAACGAAACTCTGAAGTGTATCATAGGTCTCTCAAAGACCTTAGCATTAACTGCTCCTCTCTCAAACTTAACCATCTTAACTAGGTCGTGTACAAATTTATGTCCGTTCTCTTCCCAGTGAACTTTCTTTCCTTTGACTTCAAACTTCTCTGCGTGTAAAGAACACTTAGCACTATTACCTGTATCAAAGTTTGCAACAACTCTTCCAACACCTTCAATGTATATCTGTTCGAACTTACCAATTTGTGTTGGAGTCCTTCTCCAGTTTGCACGGTCTTCATAATATTCTATAACTGTCTTTGCAACATTGATACCTGTTGCTTCTTCGAATCCATCCGTGCCAGGCGAACTGTTTACTTCTAAACAATAGGGTGTTCCATCTTTGTCTAAAATAAAATCTACTGCAGTCCAGTCACCGTTGACTGACTTATGTGCATCTATACTTAGTTTGATTTCTTCTTTACTTAACTTATAAGGTTTACCTTCTGCACCTTGTGATATATTGGAACGGAAGTCTCCCTTGATTTGCATTCGTTTCATTGCACCGATAATTTCACCACCGAGAACTTGAACACGAACATCACCATCTGACTCAATGAACTGTTGGACGATAAACTCAACATCGGGGTCTAACTTATACAACATTGAAACCAATGCTTTGAGTGACCTTTCTGATTCTATAAACATCACACCGACACCCTTAGACCCTCTAAGAGTTTTTAATATGAAAGGGTACTCAAGGTCAATACTTTCAATAGACTCCTGTAGAGTCTCCTTAGAACGTACCAATGCACTTCTAGGTTGGGTCACCCCAACTTCTCTAAGTTTAATTGAACTCCAGTATTTGTCTGCACACATCATAACCGTTTCACGGTTGTTGACACATGGGACATTCATCTTCTCTAATTGAGAAACTAAATCCATGTATGAATCTTTACTTGCAGCAGAACCACGAATGATTGCAATTACATTTTCATCTAAGACCCAATCTACATCTGAACTGTGATTACTAATGGTAGTGATATCTTTTTGTTTATTGATAACTGCTTCTTCAATATGAGCAATGTAAGAGTCCAGTCCTTTCTTCTTACACTCTTCTTGCAATCTTCCTGCAGTGATAAACGGTTTCTTTATCTTACTATCGTTCTTTGCAGACACAATCAATAACCGTATTGGTTTCTGTTCCTTTCTTGCTTCTGTTATTTCGTTAAACGATTTCATCTGATATCTTTTCCAATTGCTATTTGTTGTATCTCTAGTGGAGTCAACTGTTTCTTATGTAGTGCAACGAAGTGTTCAGCATCAATCACCACTAATGGTTTACTTCTATTTCTCTTAATCACAACTAAGGGTTCGTACTTACCACAATTACTTTCTGCTTGTTCATATGCTTTCCATACGTTCACTGCTTCTTGATTCTTGCACTCAACACTGTATGGGAACTTCTCTCGTGACTCTCTTCCCATTATAATGTCTTCACCTTGTGAACCCATAGGTCTCGACTCTATATCTTCTTCATGAAGGTCTAGTGTATCCACCATTAACTTTGCAAACCATTGTTGAAGTTTTCTTCCTTTAGCTTTTGCTGACGAGGTCTTCATTAAACTGTATACTCACTCCACATCCACAAGAAGATTCTTCCTTCGGATTTATTATTTTAAAAAACTCATTGAGACCTTCTTGTACCCAGTCTAAAGTAGAACCACTCAAGTAGGGTACAGACTCTTTATCTAACACTACAGTAAACTTTCCAAAACTTACAAGTTTATCTGATATGTTAATAAAGTCTGAAGTGTCTTCTATAAAATATTCATACCCAGCACAACCACCACCTTTAACTCCGAGTCTAATAAAAGACACATTCTTTTTAATGAGTTGTTGTATTGCTGAATCAGTGACTTCTACCATATAACTATTTAGTTATTTCTTTCAATTTAATTGCATCATATGGAATATGAATGTCTTGGTCTTCGGGGACATAAAGAAAGTTTATGTCTGAACGATTGCAAGTGTCGATTGCATCATAGATAGTTTCGACTAATGCCTCACCACCTAAATTGAATGATGTGTTAAAGACAACAGGAACACCGTTAGTCTCATACATCTTTTTAATTAGATTATAATAGTTCTTGTTTTGTTCTTCAGTCACCGTTTGGATTCTACATGTTCCATCTGCATGAACGATACTTGGAATCTTTTCATATGCAAGAGGTTTACCTTGTATTGCAAAAGACATCCATGGGGATTCCTTTAACTGTAGCATTTCAAAATACTCATGTGCATGTTCTAACATAACACTACCTGCAAAAGGTCTATACTCTTCTCTTTTCTTTACCTCGTTAACAATTTGTTTTGCACGAAGATTAGTTGGGTCAAAGAGTATGGAACGATTACCTAATGCACGTGGGCCCCATTCTCCTTTACCTTGGAAGATTGCAACTATCTGTTTCTCTTCGATTAATAGTCTGACACACTCATCCATGTCTCTAATGATTTCGGTTAATTTCATGTCCACACACTCCTTTTAACATAATTAGATGAAGGACTCACATAGTCTTCGTCCTGTTGTATTATATACATTGCACTTAGTGCTACACCTATTGCAGTACCACCGTCATGACAACAGGGTTCTACATAAAAATTAACATCGGGAAATCTCTGTAAGTACTTGTAGTTGTTAGTACAGTTTAAACTATACCCACCACTCAGAATAATATTTTTATTGGTAGGGTCTAAGTCTAATGCCCTCTGAATTGTTTTACATGAATTTTCAAATGTTTCAAGTTCAAGTTTTTGTGAAATAGTAAACTTATTAAATTCTTTACTCTCACCTCTACCATAAGATGCCATCCCCATAACTTTACCTGCTGCTCGACCATGGTCGTCTGTACCTAGTGCCTGACTCATATTCGAGAACATCATTCCACTGGACGGTCTTGATGTAAAGACTACCTCTGCACCATCGATGTCTTCAGTGGTCTCTACCTCTGTCTGACAACAATCACTTAGTTGATTGGGTAGTGCATAGTTAAGGTCGTCAATGACTCTATAGTTTGACATGACTTGATGTTTAAGAGTAGGGACACCTTTTTCTATTTTATAGATGGACTCGATTTCTTGGTAGCCAGGATGTGTATCAAAATATGACTGAGCTCCACCACCATCCCACACTACACACATTGCATCTTCTACTTGGTCTTGTTCGTATGCAAAGTATCCTGCACTCCAAGCATGATATTCATGATGAAGGTTCGTATCAAAGTGATAGGGTTGATTGTTTGAATAATGTGAGTTCATTAAAAGATTAATGATATCATCATCTAAATTCGTCTTAGGAATATTATAACTGAACTCCTCATACTTCTCTGCAAGTTCGTTAAGTCTATCGATGGTAAGAGTTGTTGCTTTGATGTCTTTGAGAAATCTCTCTACCCATTCACTCTTCCACATATTATCTGTGTCGTCAGATAAATGATAGGCAATCTCTCTACGGTCATAGGATGCAAATGCAACCGAGTCGATTAATTCATCACTCCCTAAGTTATATCTCTCCATTGTAAGGAGACCACGATATTTTTCTAGTATTGCTTTGTTGGGGTCATAGTATTTTTCTCTGACACATCTTTCTTCTTCATAGAGATTGAGTATTTTACCATCTACTAATTCTGACACGGAAGTGTCGTGTGAAATATTCACTCCAATTATTCTCATAATATATTCCTATTATTATTTGTTTATATCTTTATTTATTTGTTTGTAATGGGTCAATAATTCCCGTGGAGTAAATAACTCATCATCCATAAATTGTTCCACCATGGATTTACGACCTGCTTTGAACCCACTGTACCATACAGATACGACCAGTGCAAATATAAATCCAACGTGTATTAATATTAATTCAGTACTCATACAATATAATCCTCGGGTTTTTCTTCAACCTTCTTTTTATTGCTTCTCAGTGCATTGAGAGTCCACTCACTGCAGTCGTGCTTCTTCCATAGGTAATGTAGTGTAATAAAGAAAACACTCCATAGACCTAACGAGAAAAGGTATTTAAATAGTGTCCAAGGTAATAAAATTAATTCTAACATACTTCTATTTATCCTGTAATTAAAGTTCGTAATAAAAATAATAGACCCACACCGTTTAAGAGGATGAGAGCTCTGTCATTCCACATGAGAGACACGATTAACCAAAGTGCTACACCTACAAAGGAAAGACCTAAGTCCCAGTCTTGGTATCCCTCTACACCTCTTAGGGACATAGAGGACAAGACAAAAACAGATGCAACCCATTTGATATACCAGTCTTTGGTATACAGAGGAGTCTCACTGGTTATCTCATATCGGTTCTCGTCTTTATCTGTCATTAAACCACCTTCTTATGGTATAGACCCTAGTATATGCAACGAAGGTCATAGCGACCGTTATAGAGGTTCCTATTGCTACTGAACTACTCATATCTAGTACATCCATACAGATATACAATCCAAATAGATTCAGTGGGTAATTAATTAATAATCCTGTACCAACGGTGGTTGCAGTTTCTTTATGGATTGCTCTTGACTTAGGACTCATACAATATAATCCTCATGTCGGTACAACTCAATAAAGTCGGTATCACCTTTTGTTCCTGTCTGTAGTGCAGTCTTCGTCATAATAGTAAAAGAGACTGCACTACCTAAAGTGTCTGTCTGCATTCTTTTTTTCATCACTTGACATGCATTGTCTCTTAAATGTGCAGAAATCTCATCACACAATAAAACCATGTGGTGGGTATAGTCTAACATGTAGGACATACCGATGGCTTGGTCTAATTGACCGACTCCAATCCTACCTATTTTATTTTCTATGATAAGAGGAGTCTCCCCTTCAATTTTTAAATCGATATCACGGACTTCACCTTTAGATGCTTGACACCTTACGATGTTAGGGTCTGTAAAGTGACTTGGTCGACAATCCATCAAGTCTGCAATCACACCTCTTGTAATATTGTCGACAGACTCGGTACCGTAAACAATAGAATCTCTAATGGTTTCGGTTTCTCTGTCTTCATCTTTAGTTTCACCGTGAGTGAATCTTTCTTTTTGAGCAGGTTTCTGCATCCAATCAAGTATCTTCTGATTAAAATCAGTATACACATCACCCGTCATAGGAGCTGGTTTAATTAAATTAAAGGGAACTGCTTCGTCCCACGTCTCCATATAAAAAACAAACACCATAAAGTTCATGAGTTCGGGATTCGAACTACGAATGGTGTCGTCTATAATATAACGGTGCAATATTCTACCATTTTTATTACATATCATCACAATAGGTTTGTTAGGTGCAGCTTCTCGACCTGCATTCGTAGCACCTATCAATGCAACCTCACCACTTCGTGCATTATTAATAATATTTTCGTTTATTCTATCTCCTTCGGTGGTGATATTAGATTTCTTATAACACTTAAGTTTTAGAACTGCACTGTCTCCAATAATAAATTTCTTCTTCTCAAACGGAAGTTGTTCCAAAGTATTAGGTGCAATAATGGTTTTCCCATCAATGACTTTGACAAAGGGGTGATATGCAGGAATTAAGTCTTCAGAAGTGCGTTTGCCCTTACTATTGGTGTCGGTGACGGTAATATCAGCCAAAGACTTACCTTCCATCATCTTAACAGACAAATTTCTTTTAATTGCACTCAATATTAATGATTTAGTACCATCATAATCCCCTGCATACTTACCTAACCTCTCACACATGAACACAAAGGACGGAATATACCCACACTCACGAGTAAACTCCAATCGATATTCAGACTCCGTCATAGTATACACCTTGACACTAGCGGAGTTTATCTTTGCAAGTGGGAACAAACCCTCACTTACAGGGCCATCATATTCCCATACACCTTTGTAATAGGACTTACCGTCTCTACTGGTGAATGCAATGGACAATGGACGACCAATGAGATAGGGAACACCCTTAGAACCACCCACACCAAAGATACCAGTGGAGTTAGGGGATACACCTTGAGTGTCTTTCATTCTCAAAAAGTCATTAATAAAAGTATCGTATTCCATACCCAGTCCATCATCACTGACGGTTATAGTGCTAGGGGTTAAATCAAAGAATACTTGGTTTGCTTTCTCTACGTTATCGTACCACTCATCTAAGACAGCGAATGGAGGAGTAGAAAAAGAGTTTCGAAAGTTCTTATAGAACAGAAATTCACTCTTAGGTATCAGAGTGGTGTTTATTAATTTTAATTCTTTTGGCATTGTATTAGTCTCCTATTTTATCGTACAATTATATTATATCATATTTCTTGGAAAAAAGGTATACCCTTTTTAATACCCCAAAAAAAAATTTCGATGGGTACTTATATTCCTTTGAGAAACATTTAGGGTGGGGGTTTAGTCGCCATCCAAATATTCCTAGGAGTCCCTCAGTACTGTTCTAAGGCACTCAGAGAACGACCCCCTGTCAACACACCAAGAATACTCTAAGGTACTCTCAGAACGTCTCAGAGGCTCTCTCTCTCAAACTGGGTGGGTCTCTCTCATGCCCACACGACCTTCTCAGTAGATAACTCTAGGGACTCACTTGATTCATACCGAATGTCCTTCCCTAGTCGGACTTATACATCTATTATACTATAGAGGAGGGTCTCTGTCTAGTGGAATTTCCTTTTATTTCCATTAACCACTATAGAATCTATCTGAATCTGTCCGATAATCTCTATACCCGTCCTTCTAAGCACCAAAGCACACATACTCTCCCATGCAGAGTTGATATCACCCTGCTTAAGGGTCGCTAATACCATCTCTTGGTTAGTCAACTGTATGTCAATGGGATAACCTGTGGATAAGTGTACACCACTCAGCATATTCTTATCACTTAAATCATACATAGGTCACCTTTACATTATTGATACCATTCTTTGCAACAGACTGATGAAATGCTTTACGAGCATCTTTCTCATTGTCATACAGATACACTATAGTACCAATCGTTAATACATACATTATGATACCACTCCGATAACCAATGCTAATACGAATGGTGTTAACCCCTGTAAGAAGTC
>Ga0213861_10001821_pt1 | contig 18689 bp, 15 predicted proteins | sample PICome_4_FD_160110 | JGI IMG/M metagenome (GOLD analysis project Ga0213861, IMG submission 160110) | Coastal seawater microbial communities near Pivers Island, North Carolina, United States - PICO131 | ecosystem: Environmental > Aquatic > Marine > Coastal | place: USA: North Carolina... | reverse complement strand
AGGCAATCCCTTCCTGAATACGCGCACCGCCTGAATCATTAAGACCAATCACCGGTGCGCCGACTTTCATCGCCTGATCCATCAGCTTGCAGATTTTTTCCGCATGGGCCTCGGAGAGCGAGCCGCCAAACACGGTAAAGTCCTGACTAAAAACAAACACCAGTCGACCATTGATGGTGCCGTAACCAATAATCACCCCATCGCCAGGCACATGCTGTGAATCCATATCAAAGTCGCTACAGCGGTGCTCGACAAACATATCCCACTCTTCAAAGCTGTCATTATCCAACAGCAGATCGAGACGCTCGCGGGCCGTCAGCTTGCCTTTGGCATGCTGGGCATCAATACGTTTTTGTCCGCCTCCCAAGCGGGCGCGGCTGCGTTTTTCTTCTAATTGCTCGAGTATTTCTTTCATGATTATTCCTTTTTTGTTCTGACAGTCTGAGCACAAACAGTTGTCATCCTGAGCACAAACAGTTGTCATCCTGAGCACTCACAATTGTCATCCTGAGAGAGTGAAACGAACCGAAGGATCTCTTTATAACCCCGGGAGATCTTTCCACTCACTTCGTTCGGTCAAGATGACAAAAATCTATTCAATAAGCTTGAGCACGTCCACCGCCGCCTGAGGAATATTAGTCCCAGGCCCAAAAATCGCCGCCACTCCATCGGCACGCAGCTGCTCATAATCTTGCGGTGGAATCACACCCCCACAGATCACAATAATATCCCCGGCACCCTGCTCTTTTAGAGACTGAATCAACTGCGGAACCAGCGTTTTATGCCCCGCCGCCTGTGATGAGACCCCGACTATATGCACATCATTTTCAATCGCCTGGCGCGCTGCCTCTTCCGGTGTCTGGAACATAGGCCCAACATCCACATCAAAGCCGAGATCGGCAAACGCGGTGGCAATCACCTTGGCACCGCGGTCATGACCATCCTGACCCATCTTGACCACCAGCATTCGTGGACGGCGGCCATGGTTTTCGGCAAAGGCTTCCACCTTGTTTTTAATATTCATAAAGTCCTTATCCCCTTTATAGGCAGAACCATAGACACCACTAATTGATCTGCTCTGGGCGCGATGACGGCCCCATTGCTTCTCCAGCGCAGCACTGATTTCGCCAACAGAGGCTCTGGCACGCGCCGCCTTGACCGCCAGCTCAAGCAGATTGCCCTCACCGGTTTTCGCTGCCTGTGAGAGCGTATCGAGGGTTTGCTGGCAGACTTTCGTATCCCGTTCGGCGCGCAGTTTTTGCAAACGGGCAACCTGCCCTTCACGCACCGCGCTGTTATCAATATCCAGCACATCAACATCCGGCTCTTCGGCGAGCTGGTATTTATTCACCCCAACAATCACCTGTTCACCGCGATCCACCCGAGCCTGCTGAAGCGCCGCCGCCTCCTCGATACGCAACTTGGGCATACCAGACTCAACTGCCTTGGTCATACCGCCCATCTCTTCCACTTCATTAATAAGCACCATGGCCGCTTCAACCAACTCATTGGTCAGGCTTTCGATATAGTAAGAACCGGCCAGGGGATCGACCACATTGGTGATGCCGGTCTCTTCCTGAATCACCAGCTGGGTATTGCGGGCAATACCCGCAGAAAATTCGGTGGGTAGGCCCAGGGCTTCGTCGAAGGCATTGGTATGCAGGGATTGGGTGCCGCCCAATACCGCCGACATAGCTTCGACTGTGGTGCGCATAATATTGTTGTAAGGGTCTTTGCTGGTCAGGCTCACACCTGAGGTTTGACAGTGAGTGCGCAACATTAGAGAGCGTTGATCCTTGGGGGCAAACTTCTCTTTCATTAGAGTGGCCCATAAAATCCGTGCCGCCCGCAGCTTGGCAATCTCCATAAAAAAGTTCATACCAATGGCAAAGAAAAACGATAGCCGTGGCGCGAACTGATCCACATCCAAACCACTATCAATCGCCGTGCGCACATACTCAATACCATCGGCAATGGTGTAGGCCAGCTCCTGCACATTGGTCGCCCCGGCCTCCTGCATATGGTAGCCACTGATAGAGATGGAATTAAATTTGGGCATATAGTCGGCGCTGTAACCGATAATATCCGCGACTATGCGCATCGAGGGTTGCGGTGGATAGATATAGGTATTGCGCACCATAAATTCTTTGAGAATATCGTTCTGCAAGGTTCCCGAAAGCTGTTCTGCAGAAACTCCCTGCTCTTCGGCAGCGACAATATAGCTGGCCATCACCGGCAGCACCGCGCCATTCATGGTCATGGAGACCGATACCTTATCCAGCGGTATACCCTCAAAGAGGATTTTCATATCCTCGACAGAATCAATCGCCACACCGGCCTTGCCCACATCACCCTCTACTCTTGGGTGATCCGAGTCATAACCGCGGTGGGTCGCCAAGTCAAAGGCCACGGATAAACCCTGCTGGCCTGCAGCGAGATTGCGACGATAAAAAGCATTGGATTCTTCAGCGGTGGAGAAGCCAGCATATTGGCGAACAGTCCAGGGACGACCAGCGTACATGGTCGCCTTGGGGCCGCGTTTAAAAGGGGCAAACCCTGGCAGGCTGTCCTGATGAGACAGTCCAACCGTATCCTCAGCAGTGTAAAGCGGCTTTACCGCAATACCCTCAGGTGTTTGCCAAACCAGTTCATCTCTACAGCGGCCCTTGCACTCTCTCTGCGCAAGCTGCTGCCAATCAGAAATTGTTGGCTTTTCCTTTTCAGCCATTAGCCTCTCCATTTTTTTATTTACCCGACAAACTATGCAGTAGCAACAGGCTTATTAGTAGGTCTATTTCTAACAGCTAAAATCACATTTGTTGCCATATTTACTGCTTTAATATCCACTTATATGCTATAAATCCACCCATAACTCACAATTTATATACAACTTTCACGTCGGCACACAAAAAGCAAAAGAGGCAGCAGAATGGCGACAATTTGCCAGCATCATGTAATTAGCTGTATGCACGGACTCAGGGAGAGAGACCTCTCCGAGCAGCCTGCACTAGAACGTGCCGGCATAAATCCTGCGGTTTTAACTAAACGTAGTCAGCGGGTACATACAGATCAAGTGGCGCGCCTGTTTAAAAATATTCAGGAAAGCCTCGACGATGAATTTATGGGTTTTACCGAAAACAGCTGCAAGGTTGGTGTATTCGCAACCATGGCAGAGCTGGTGAGTCGCTGCGCCAATCTCGGCGAGCTATTGGAAAAGGCAGTGCGTTTTTACAATCTGGTTAACGACGATATTTCCATGAGCCTGGATCGTTCCGGAAACAATGCGGTACTCAGTTTTAAAATGTCGCGGCCCGAACTGGACCCAGAGCATTTTATGACCGAGTTCTGGCTGGTGATCTGGCACAGATTTCCCAGCTGGTATATAGGCCAGCCGATACGCCTTGAGGAAACTCATTTCACCTTTGCCTTACCCGAGCACCGTGATGAGTTGCAGATTATGTTTCCCGGCCAACTGCACTTTAACGGCAGTGCCAACCGGCTGGTTTTTGACGCTCACTACCTGGATAAGCCCCTGGTGCGAACCGATCAGGAACTGGCGCAGTTTGTCGAAAATGCTCCCGCCGATGTGATGACTATTCCCGGCTCTGACAGCACATTGGAAGCGCAGATCGAGCGAATTATCAGCCAGCGTCATCCAGATAGATTGGTATTTGCACCCATTCATCAACTGGCCGCTGAGCTGGGCATTAGCTCCCAGACCTTGCATCGAAGGCTTAAGGAGAGCGCCACCAGTTACCAGAAAATTAAAGATAATCTGCGGCGTGAAATGGCAATTAATAAACTGGTGAATGAGCGGCTGAGTGTTGAGCAGGTGGCAGATATTGTCGGCTTTAGCGAATCACGCTCTTTTACACGAGCGTTTAAACACTGGACCGGCTTTACCCCCAGAGAATACTGCAAGCGCGAGACCAAACTGCCCCTATCGAGAAGATCGCGATAATAATTTATGGCAAAACCCTATTTCTGAACTATGTTTATTTCTGGCGGGCATAGGTTCCGGCCAACATTACTAATCTATAAGGAAATAATTATGTTTAAAAAAGCATTAGTTCTCAGTGCAATGGCTTCGATCAGTAGTTTTTCAGGGGCGGAGCAAGGAACATTCTCCTACAATTTTATAGGCGCTGGCTATCAGCAGGCGGAAATTCTCGATGAAGATTTCAGCGGTTTTGGCTTCTATGGCAGTGCTGCTATTAATGAATCGTTCTTTATTCTCGGTGAATACAACTCCATAGATTCTGATGACCAGTTTGATATTGGCGCGGGCCCGGATGATATTGATGCAACCGAATTCAGCCTGGGAGTTGGTTTTCACACACCGATCAGCGATACCGTCGACTTTGTCAGTACTCTGGAATATGCTGATGCAGAAGTTGAATCCTCAGGGGTTTCTGTCGATGGCAATGGCTATGTGTTGAGTGCCGGACTAAGAGCTATGCTGTCCGATACAGTCGAGATTGGCGGGGCGCTTAACCATGCGGATATCGAAGATGAGAGCGAGACCGGAGTCGGTATCTATGGACGGTATTACACGACTGACAGCGTCTCTTTAGGACTGGGCTTTAGCACTGCGGACGATGCTGACAGCTTCAGCTTTGACCTGCGACTGGATCTCTAGTTTTAATGGTTTGACTGCGGCCAAAGCTCCGGCTTTGGCCTCTCACCCAGCCCCACCTTAAGCTAAAGTTCAGCTTTCACTCTCGCTTCCATCACCGAAAACGCCGTATTAATTTCCTCTGACGGCACCTGCGATAGCCGACTGACCAACACAATAGCCACTGCACTCAGCAAGAAGCCCGGCACCATGGCATAGATAATCTGGCTTAATGACTGACCTGCAACACTGATCGGCGCATAAATCCAAAATAGAACAGTAGCGGCTCCCACAACTATACCTGCCAGTGCGCCAGCCGATGTCATCCGCTGCCAGTAAAGGCTCAATAAAATCATCGGGCCAAAAGCCGCACCAAAACCTGCCCAGGCATGGCTGACCAACTGCAATATAGAACTGTCTCGGTTATGGGCGAGAAAAACAGCCAGCATTGCCACCAGAACAACACAGAGACGGCCGACAAAAACCAGCTGATACTGCGATGCCTCTTTTTGCAAAAACGCTTTATAGATATCTTCAGTCAGGGAACTCGATGTCACCAGCAGCTGGGAGGACACCGTACTCATAATTGCGGCCAAAACTGCAGCCAGTAAAAATCCTGTAATAAAAGGGTGAAACAGTAGCTGTGATAACAGAATAAAAATTGCTTCAGGATCTGTCAGCGACACCTGCGCCTTGGCGACAAAGGCGATACCGACAAAACCAACTGCCATAGCTCCCAGCAGGCAAGTGATCATCCAGCTCATACCAATTCGCCTTGCCAGTTTAATTTCACCCACTGAACGTATCGCCATAAAGCGCACAATAATATGTGGCTGGCCAAAATATCCCAGGCCCCAGGCCAGAGAGGAAATAACAGCTGCAATAGAGAGATTGCTGATCCACAGGTGCTTGGCATCGATACTGTTTACCGTATCAATAACAGGTCCAACGCCACCCAGCTCTATAATCGCCACAATCGGCACAAGAATCAGCGCGGCAAACATAATACAGCCCTGCACAAAGTCGGTCATGCTGACCGCGAGAAAACCGCCGAATAATGTGTACAACACCACCACACCGGCGGTAATAAAGAGGCCCATTTCATAGCTTTGGTTAAAGGCGTTTTCAAAGAGCTTGCCACCGCCGACCAGGCCAGATGAAGTGTATACAGTAAAGAAAACGATAATCACTATAGAGGCGACAATCCGCAGCAACCGAGAACGGTCCTCAAAACGATTCTCAAAAAAGTCGGGTAAGGTAATCGAGTCGCCGGCTATCTCTGTATAGGCTCTCAAGCGTGGCGCAACCAGCAGATAGTTGAGATAGGCGCCAGCCACCAGCCCTGTGCCAATCCAGATATTTCCCAGGCCGCTGAGGTATACCGCGCCCGGCAGGCCCATAATAATCCAGCCACTCATATCCGAGGCACCCGCCGATAGTGCAGTGACGGCTGGCCCCAGTTGACGACCACCCAGCAGGTATCCGGCAACATCGTCAGTTGAGCGGCGATAGGCGTAGAGGCCTATTGATAGCATGGCGGCGAAATAAAGAGTTAGTGATATTAATAAGCTGACTGACATAATTTTTTATAACCTTTTTTTGAACTCTATCATTGCAGCCTATTGCAGTCTATTTGCTCTGCCAATCGGTAAACAAACCCATGACCTGCCCCGGCAAAACAAGTACCCTACAGATCTTAAATCCAAAGTTAATAAAAACAGCTATGTCCGAAGATCAGATCAGACTCACCCAGTACAGCCACGGCGCCGGTTGCGGCTGTAAAATTGCGCCCGCCGTATTGGAGACATTTCTTAAAACTGACTACGTAGCACCCGATGATCCGCGCCTGCTGGTTGGCAATAACACCAAAGATGATGCTGCGGTCTATGACCTTGGCGATGGTACTGGGGCAATCAGTACTACCGATTTCTTTATGCCGATTGTGGATGATCCTTTTGAGTTTGGCCGCGTTGCCGCCGCCAATGCGATCAGCGATATCTATGCCATGGGTGGCAAGCCCATGATGGCGATTGCGATTTTAGGCTGGCCGATCAATCTGCTGTCTGCCGAGGTGGCGCAAAAGGTGATTGATGGCGGACGCCATGCCTGCGGTGAGGCGGGTATTCATCTGGCCGGTGGTCATTCTATTGATTCGCCGGAGCCTATTTTTGGTCTGGCCGTTACCGGCCGGGTAGCACTTAAAAACCTTAAGCAAAACAGTACTGCGAAAGCAGGTAATCTTTTATTCCTGACCAAACCCATAGGTGTAGGGATTCTTACCACTGCTGAAAAGCAGGGTAAATTACAGCCTGAACACTCCCGCCTGGCTGTAGAAAGCATGATGAAACTGAATACCATTGGCGCTGAACTGGCAGAGGTCGATGGGGTTAGCTGTATGACCGATGTCACCGGCTTTGGTCTGCTCGGTCACCTATTGGAAATTTGCCAGGGCAGTAATTTGTCGGCAACGGTTAATGTAAAAGAGATTCCGCTTTTAGATAGTGCAGTTATTGATTACCTTAATCAGGGCTGCGTCCCCGGGGGCAGTACACGCAACTGGGAAAGTATTAACCAGCATATCAGTGGCACTAATCAGCAGAGCCAAACATTGCTCTGTGATCCGCAGACCAGTGGCGGTCTGTTAGTTGCAGTCGAACCAAAAGATGCAGAGAAGGTGAGTCAAATACTTAAACAGGCTGGCTGTTATGATCAGCCCATTGGCGAGCTGACAACTGTGATAGATAGCCCGCAGATTGTGGTTATTCCATGAGCCTGCCACTGGTTAATCATTACCGGCAGCTTCTGCTCGAAGACATTCCAATGATTGATGTGCGGGCACCGATTGAGTTTGCCAGCGGCGCACTGCCCTTCGCGGCTAATCTGCCACTCATGGCCGATGAAGAGCGCCATCAGGTGGGGCTCTGCTATAAAGAGCAGGGTCAGCAGGCGGCGATTAAATTGGGGCATCAGCTGGTTAGCGGCGACCTTAAAGCTGAGCGAATACAGGCATGGCAGGATTTTATAAGCGCCAATCCCAATGCTGTTTTGTACTGCGCGCGCGGTGGTTTGCGCTCGCAACTAAGTCAGGAATGGCTGGCTGAAGCTGGCATCGAATGCCCCAAGGTTGAGGGTGGTTATAAATCCCTGCGCGGATTTTTGTTTAATTATCTAAGCGATTACTGCCAGTCCCATAAATTTATTATTTTGTCTGGTATGACCGGTACCGGCAAGACCGATATTATTCAACAGTTACCCACTGGTGTTGATCTTGAAGGCGCGGCTAATCATAAGGGTTCGAGTTTTGGTCGCCCGCTGGATTGCCAGCCTGCGCAAATTGATTTTGAAAATAAAATTGCGCTTGATCTGCTTAAAGTGCAAAGCCAGAACCCCAATAAAACTGTTATTTTGGAAGATGAGAGCCGTAATATTGGTGCTCGCCATCTGCCCCATTATTTTTCTGATCTGATGGCTCAGAGCGCCTTTGTGGTGATTGAAATGGAATTTGAAGAGCGGCTAGAACGGCTGTGGCAGGAGTATGTTATTGAGCGGCACAGCAAAAGCATGACTTTTTATGGCGCAACTGGTGAGCAGGAGTTTTCCAACTATCTGATCGAAAGTTTGCTGCGGGTAAAAAAGCGCCTGGGTGGTCAGCGCACTAAAGAACTTTTGGCTTCGATGGAAAATGCTATTGCGGTGCAACATCAGGATAATTTTGCCAGCCACCGCCATTGGCTGACTGTGCTTACTCAGGAGTACTACGATCCTATGTACAGTTATCAGTTGGATAAGAAGAAAGAGTTGGTGGTGTTTCGGGGGAGTCGTTCTGAGGTTATTGAATACTTAACCTGTCATTCTGAACGTATGTGAAGAATCTCTTGGTGCTGGACGAGGACCTTCGGCTGCGCTCAGGATGACGGATTATTAAACTAGACCGTTGTCATTTTGACCGAGTACTAAACACTGTCAGCGTGGCTGCATCCTCACTCCACCATCCAAACGAATAGTCTCGCCATTCAGGTAGCTGTTCTCAACAATATGTACCACCAACTGACCAAACTCCGAGGGCTCTCCCATACGCTTGGGAAAGGGAATATTGGTCACAATACCATCCTGCACATTTTCTGGCATTGCCTTCATTAGCGGTGTCGCCATCACCCCCGGGGCAATAGAATTTACCCGAATACCCTGACTGGCCAGATCGCGAGCCATAGGCAATGTCATACTGACAATACCACCTTTGGTGGCTGCATAGGCACACTGACCCATCTGTCCATCATAGGCTGCTATAGAAGCAGTATTCACAATCACTCCTCTTTCGGATTTTGCATCGGGGTTGTTGCGCACCATTGCCGCCGCTGCACAGCGGGAAATATTAAAACTTCCAATCAGGTTAACCTCTATCACCTTGCGATACAGTTCCAGATCATGGGGCTCGCCTTCGCGATTGATGGTCTTTGCCCCTATGGCAATGCCGGCACAGTTAACACAGATATCCACATGCCCCAGATCATCGATAACCTTCTCAAAGGCGGCCTCAGCATCCGCGCCATTGGAGACATCCAACTTTATAAAACGCGCCTTATCTGCACCCAATTCACTGACAGCCAGTGCGCCCGCCTCAGCATTCATATCAAAGATAACCACGGTTGCTCCACCCTCGACCAATGCCTGTGCTGCTGCGCGACCCAAACCAGAGGCACCGCCGGTTAAGACTGCAATCTTATTCTGTAAATCCATTCTTCACTCCTGACTAAATAATTTCTAACAGTAATTCGCGGGCAATAATAATTCGCTGAATCTCACTAGTGCCCTCATAAATACTGGTAATCCGCGCATCTCTCGACCAGCGTTCCAGCGGGTACTCAGCACTGTAACCATTGCCACCGAGCATTTGCAGCGCGGAATAACAGGCGGCATTGGCTTTTTCACTGGCAAATACCTTGGCCATCGAGGCCTCTTTGGAATAGCTTAAGCCCTGCTCCTTCCTCGAAGCCGCCTGCATTAACAGCAGCCGTGCTGCTTCCAGTTCGGTATAGCGATCGGCCAGCATCCACTGCAGACCCTGGAAATTCGACAGCGCCTGGCCAAATTGCTGGCGCTCGGTAATATATTGGCGAGCGTAGTCCATAGCTGCCAAGCCAATACCCAGTGCAAATGAGCCAACACCAATGCGCCCGCCGGCAAGTTCACCCACGGCAATTTTAAAGCCCTGGTTTTCGGCGCCTAAAGTAGCATCCAGAGGAATTCGGCAGTCGGTAAATAACACCTCATTGGTGGATGAACCTTTTTGCCCCATTTTATGCTCGGCTTTACCGATGGTTAGACCGGGGTTATCAGCTTCCACCAGAAAACAGGTAATACCCTTACCCTTGTGTGCCCGGGGATCGGTGACCGCCCAAACCACAAACAGGCCGGCGTATTCGGCGCTGGTAATATACAGCTTGGTGCCATTGAGAATCCAGCTATCGCCCTCTTTAACTGCGCGGCATTTCATTCCGGCGGGATCGGAGCCAGCAGAGGATTCCGTCAGGCAGAAACCGGCAGCAGGATATTCTCCTGAACAGAGTTTGGGCAGGTAATTGTGTTTTTGTTGATCGGAACCGCAGGCCTGAATAACCTCGGCAACCATATTGGTAACTGATACTGTTACTGCAGTGGAGGCACAGCTGCGACCCAGCTCGGTAAGAGCGACACTAAAGGCGACAGAACCCGCCTCTGTGCCACCGTAGTCGGCAGAGATATTAAGCCCCATAAAACCCAGCTGGGCGAGCTTTTTAAGGTTGTCTAAAAGTAGCTGACGACCCTCTCCAAGATCGAGTTTTTCTGCAACGGGCAGCAGTTCGTCTGCGGAAAAACGGCGCGCCGTATCCTGGATAAATTGTTGTTCTTCATTAAGCTGTAAATGCATGCAGCAACTCCTTTGCTAAATTTAATTCCCTATCCTGAAGATTCTATTGACTAACTGCACCAAAATAAATGGCGAAATAACCAGTGCTTCAGACCAAAAGACCCCTCGTCACTTCGGTCTTTCGGGATGACACAGTCCTGGCATTCTGAACGGTTGTGATGAATCTCATTATGCCCGCTGAGATCCTTCGGCTTCGCTCAGGATGACGGAATTCTGAACGTATGTGAAGAATCTATTAACTGACTGCCTGTACCAAGATAAATGGCGGTATTACCAGTGCCCAGACCGTAGCATTGGATTCATACCAGGTCAGGGCCTGTTGATCACTGACTTCTATAACTATTTTTTCGCTCAACCACTGCTGAATCTGCGCAGTGTCATCTCTGTGAAGCGCTATAGCGGCTTGAATTAAATCGCCACCCTCGGCAACTGCCAGAACATTACCTAAAGCATAGTGCTTTTGCAGTTCATGCCAGTCAATTTTTGCTGTCTCGCTATTTAGACGCGCAATCAGTTCCTGATTATCCGACGATTCCGACATGCTACTCAGCCGTCCCAGTTACAAAAGTTACGCAGTAACTGCAGGCCGGCATCGGCACTTTTTTCCGGGTGGAATTGCACAGCAAAGAGATTTTTATGACTTAGCGCAGCGGCAAAGTTAACGCCGTAGTCGCAGCGTCCAGCAATATAGGAATTCTCAGTGGGAACCACATAATAGCTGTGCACAAAGTAGAAACGACTGCCCTGCTCTATGCCATGCCAGAGCGGGTGATCAATAGACTGCTGAACATTGTTCCAGCCCATATGCGGAACCTTAAGCTTGCCACCCTGTTCATCGACAAGATTATTGCCAAAGAACTTTACCTGCCCGGGCAGCAGACCCAGACAATCGACACCGCCGTTTTCCTCACTGCTTTCCAGCAGTGCCTGCATGCCAACACAGATTGCCAGTACTGGCTTGCTCTTCATTGCCTGACTGACCACATCGCCAACATTTAAGCGCTGAATTTCGCCCATACAGTCACGTATTGCACCAACGCCGGGAAATACCACGCGGTCGGCATCTTCAACCACAGCAGGATCGGCGGTTATAGAGACTTTTGCACCTGGGCAGACAGTCTCCAGGGCTTTGGCAACGGAGTGGAGATTGCCCATACCGTAATCAATAACGGCAATATGGCTGCGGAAATCACTCATAAGATTTTGTTCGTTGTTTGTCTATCTTTAAAAAACTTCTGTAAAAAAACAAAAGGTACTCTTAAAGAGTACCTTTTGTAGATGGCATTACACCGGCCATGCGCTCATCAGCAGTTGCGGCTACGCGCAGGGCGCGACCAAAGGCTTTAAAGATGGTCTCAACCTGGTGGTGAGCATTGGCACCGCGCAGGTTATCGATGTGCAGCGAAACCAGCGCGTGGTTGACAAAGCCCTGGAAAAACTCGCGTACCAGATCGACATCAAAACTGCCGACATGACTGCGGACAAAATCTGCTTTCATAATCAAGCCGGGACGGCCGGAAAAGTCCATCACTACGCGCGACAGTGCTTCATCCAGAGGCACATAGGCATGACCATATCTGGTCAGACCCTTCTTGTCGCCAATGGCTTTGGCAATCGCCATACCCAGAGTTATGCCAATATCCTCGACCGTGTGGTGGTCGTCGATATGGGTATCACCCTTTGCCTGAATATCCAGATCCACCAAGCCGTGGCGGGCAATCTGGTCAAGCATATGCTCCAGAAAAGGCACAGGTGTAGCAAAGTTAGCTTTACCTGTTCCATCCAGATTAACGGTCACTGTAATCTGTGATTCCAGTGTATCGCGTGTCACTGTCGCAGTGCGATCAGCCATGGTTTTCTCCAACATCAGACTATTTACAGGCGGCATTATAACCGCAAATTACCCTTTTTGACGAAACAATTAACAGCCGAAACCAGCAGCCTGAAATCCCACAGGATTAGGGAATTCCATTGCGGACCCTGAAAAAAATTTTTGCATAAAAAAATGGGTATTGAGCTGCCGAAGCCTCTCAATACCCATTTTAAGTCGGGCAGTATTCAGCGGTTAAAATTTAAGTCTGAATTTTACACCCAGGTTTCTGCCGGGCAGAGGAACCTGTTCCTTAACAAAGGAGCTGTGATTTCTGGCAACTTCATCCAGCAGGTTATTGGCAAACAGAGAAACAGTCAGACTATCAGAGCCATTGAGGTTAAGGGATTTCTTAACCTTAAGATCCAGCAAACTGAAGCCCTCTGTAGCCTCTTCATCTTCAGCAACATCCGTTTGGTCATCAACATCCTTTAGCTGAAGCTCCATTTCCAGGTCATTGAAGGAGTAGCCGATGGTGTAGATATTTCTCGCCGGAACTATTCTTGGAATATTGCTTCCATCGGAAAACTCTGCGGAGACTGCATCCCTGCCAAGTGCCAGTGAGAGACTGCCAGTTCCCAGCTCAAAGACGCGTCCTAACTCAAACTCATAGCCACTAAAGTTGGCATCGGCCTGCATATACTCTGCCTCAATCAGACCCTCATGGAGGTGAGGATCACTGTTACCCTCATCGTGATGCTCATCCTGCAGGGAGATATAGTGGTCCACATCATTTTTGAACAGGGTAACTTCAGCAAACAGGCCTTCATTTTGGTAATTAAAGGTCAGGTCAATATTGTTTGAAGTCTCGGATTGTAAATTGGGGTCACCTATTTCAAATCTGCCAGTGGCCAGGTGCTCACCATGCATAAACAGCTCTACTGCTGAAGGTGCTCTCTGGACTTTCGCCAGACCCAGGCTCATATCCCAAGAATCATTTATATCTCGTCCCAGGCTAAGGGCAACGCTGGTGTTATTGAAATCCCTGTTAAAGAAATCAACGTCGTTCTCTTCCTCGTGACTGACAGACCCATCTCTGCTGACGCGGTTATGACGGATACCAAAGTCCAGGTGGAAAAGGTCCAGCTGATTGCTGAGATAGTAACCAATAGACTGTTCCTTATTATTGGCCGGATTCATAAAGGCCTCTTCACCCATAATGGAAACATCTTCCTCAACAAAGTTAAGAACCAGTTTCTGTGAAATAGCCTTATTGGCTAAGTCAAAGATTGCACCATATTCCATAGCATCATTTGAAAATACTGTTGGTTCCTCTTCATCATGATCATCACCCTCTTCCTCTGCACCCTCTTCCTCAGCATGCTGTTCAGTTAGCGAGTAATCGCTGTCCCGAAAGAAATAGTCAACTTTACTCAACCAGGCATTATTGAAGTTGTAGGAACCTTCCAGGTTAAACACAGTGGAATCTGTAGTTGAAAATATTCTTTCATCTTCGTGTTCAGGCTCTGCAGCTGGAGGCTCAGTACCATTGCCACTTTCGGGAAGGGGCTTCTCGTGTTCCCCGTGGAATGGGATACCGTAAACGCTTTCAACGCTGCTCGCAGAGAGGCCAAAATATCCCCAGTCCCCTGTTTTGGATAATCCAACCCGCTGGGATGTGGTTTTAAAATCAGAATCTGGCAGGAATGTCGGCTCTTCGTGACCCTCTTCCTCTTCTTCATGGTGGTGAATTGCGCCATCGGGAATATCAAAGTCATCAAAGTGAGCGTTCTTGAAAGCCAGGCTCAGGTTAAGACCACCAAGGTTATCTTGATAGGAAGCATCATAGGCATGACCATCATTGACCGACTGGGACTCCAGACCCAATACCACTCGTGGCTTTTCAATATCAGTTCTGGCGATAGTGTTATCGACAATATTGATAATGCCGCCAATAGATCCATTTGAGAAAAGCAGTGAGGAGGGTCCTCTGGCCACTTCAATCTGTTGAACATCTGTCAGGTCAATATCATTGATATGGTCAGCACCGATACCGGAGACATCGCGAACCAACATGCCGTTATTAAGAACCTTGACCCGATTGCCGGACATACCGCGGATTACTGGCTGTCCAACAGCAGATCCATAGTCTGTGGATGAGACCCCTAACAGGCTGTCAATGGACTCGCCCAGGCTCTGGGTTGAACCGCTGGAGATACTCTCCCCATCCACTACATGCAGTGGGTTTTCAATTTCGCTTAATGTCTGGTCTATAAAGGATGATGTAACTATTACTTCTTCTACGCCATCAATCTCTTCTGCAGTTATGTTATTTATTAAAAATGCACCTATAACCAAAGGTGCTACATGAAACTTCTTCATGTGGCCTCCGAATAAAAATTTAAATAATTTAAAAGTCTGAACTCTAAAAAGATTTAGATTTTCGGCGGCGCTCTGGGTGAAAAGCTGGAAGTGGTGATTGAGATAGCATTTTCAGATATCTCAAATTGGTAGACATTGGCAAGATAATCGACTGAATCTGCCAGGTTGGAGCTTAACGGCCCCGATATTTCGTTTTTACAAAACTGACATTCGACCTGATAACTATGGTCATCAGCATGGCTGTGTAAGAGAGGGTCGGCAGTGACTGCAAATGCGAATAAAAAACACGCAAGCAGGCAAAAGTAACCTATATATTTGTTTCTCTTCGCAATCATGGCGCCATTCTAAAGAACCGCTGATCACTGTCAATAAATTCCCGATATGATCTGTAATATTTTTTGCCGAATTTGCAGCCCTGACGGGACGCGACCTGACCATTGGGGTAATATAGCGCTTCTTAAAACGACCCTGATTTGAGGCATAGTCTTGGGCAAATTACTAAAATGGCTGGTTAGATCAGCGCTTACATCAATCACCCTGGCACTGGCGGCAATTATCTATCTGCTGGTGGCGGTAGATCCCAACGACTACAAACCCCAGATCAAAAACCTGGCCGCCAACCAGGGGCTGGAGCTATCTCTGGACGGGGATCTGGCCTGGCAGTTCTTTCCACAGATCGGTGTAACAATCGAGCAGGTGGATTTTGCCTATATCAACCCTACTGCCAATTCCGCTTCCGGAGATATTGGCCAGCTGACTCTGGCGGTCAACTGGGGCGAGCTTCTAAAACTGCTTAATACCAACCAGACTGCCAACCAACTGCCAATGGGAACGGTTAAAGTCACTGATTCCAGTATTCGCATAGAACCCATTGCCCCGGGTGCACTCCCCGTCGAGCTGGATGCTGTTAACGCCGTTATCCGCAATTTCTCGATTCAGGGTGAGAATTTTCCCCTAGCCTTCTCGGCTATGGCAGCCGGAGGATTGAGTCTTTCTCTTAATGCAGATATGACGCTGAAGACTGCCGGCAATCGCTTGCAGAAACTCACCGTTGAAAATGCGCTGATCACAATAGACCAGCTGCAAATGGAAGGAAATCTACTAACCGAGGATGGCTTTATAACCGCCGAGGGCAATCTGCAGGGCGACAATCTGAATATCAAAGAGCAGATAAACCGGCTGGGGGAGACTTTCACTGCTCTTCAGTTACCGGCGATTCAATTACCGGCTATGGCTTCCGGGAATGCGCTGACCGCACTGAGCTTTGACAGCAGCTTTAATTTTAACAGCAACGAAATGTCCACTATCACCACCAGTTTAACTATCGACGATCAACTGCTAATGGTGGATACCCAGATAAACCACCCTACCAACAATCTCTATATGGGCATCTCCGGAGATAGCTTTAATATCGCCAACTATATGGCCACTGATATCGGAACTGCCCAGAGCCAGAAGAGTCCCCAGAGCCAAAACAGCGCACTGTTCGCCCCGCTGGCAGCCCCCTTTGCCCTCTGGAATGGGCGCAGCCAACTTGAGCTATCGCTAGGTGCACTGGATTTTGGTGATTTTGTTGCCAGTAATATTTATCTCAACCTCTTCGGCAACCAGAAAGTATTGCGCCTCAGCTCCCTTAACGCAGACCTGTTCAATGGCCAGGTTAATGCCACCGGACGCCTGGATATGCGCCGCGGTACCCCAGAGTTTGAACTGCAAAACTCCCTGAGCAATATAGATCTGCAACTGGCCCTGCCAGCCCTTGCCGACAGCAGTGATATCTCTGGCCTGCTCAACTTGGATGCCAGCCTGCAAGGAGCAGGCAACAGCAGCGAGGCACTATTAAACAGTCTCAGTGGCAGTGGTGAACTGACGATTGCCAATCCCACCTACCTGGCCATCAATGCCGAGGAGATGTTCTGTAATGCTGCGGCTCTATTTGCTGGCAGCTCCAGTAAAAGCAGCTGGTCAAAAGGTACAAAGCTGGAGAGCCTGAGCAGCCAGTTTACTGTAGCCAATGGGAAAGTGCTGGTTAATGACCTAAAAACTGGCACTGGAAATCTCTCTATCAGTGGCCGCGGCACAGTGCAGCTGTTACTTAAGCGCTATAGCATTACCGCCAATACCAGAGTCAATGGAACCACCACCAGCCCATCCGGCTGCTCGGTCAACAAGAGCCTTCGCAATCGCAACTTGCCGTTTATCTGTACTGGCAGTTACGCTGTAGACGGCAAAACCAGCTGCAAACCGGACGATAGCCTGGTCAGGAGTTTCCTTAAAGACAATGTTTTCCAGCAGTTGGGCGAGCAACTCTTTGATTCACCACTGTCCGGCAGTGAGGGCAGCGACAAGCAGGAACAGGATGAAGACCCAATAAAGGGCCTGCTCCGAGGCGTGTTGGAAAAGAATTTAAAGTAAAGAGCTTTTAATAAATAATCTGGAATAAAGTGTCCCCCAAAAACTTCCAAAATGCAGTACTCAACTGGTTCGACCAATATGGCCGAACCAATTTGCCATGGCAGAAAAGTATCAACCCCTATCGGGTTTGGATCTCGGAAATTATGCTCCAGCAGACTCAGGTCAGCACAGTCATCCCCTACTTCGAACGCTTTATGCACAGCTACCCAACAGTAGAGACACTGGCCGCAGCGCCACTGGATGAGGTGCTGCACCACTGGACAGGACTTGGCTACTACGCCCGCGCCCGCAATCTGCATAAAACAGCACAGCTGGTCAGCGGTGAGCTGAACGGCCAGTTTCCGGATAATGTACCCCAGTTGATCGAGCTGCCGGGTATAGGTCGCTCTACGGCTGGCGCAATCAGCTCCATTGCCTTTAAAAACCAGGCGACTATTCTCGATGGCAATGTAAAACGTGTGCTGGCTCGTTTTAGCGCCACCGATGGCTGGCCCGGAAAAAGTGCTGTGGTGGAAAAGCTCTGGTTGATTGCCGAAACCTATACCCCCTACAAACGTATCGCCGACTACACCCAGGCGATGATGGATCTGGGCGCGACAGTCTGCACAAGATCATCACCCAACTGTGAACAATGCCCCCTGGTAAAAAACTGCAAGGCATACCAGCTGGGTAACCCGCAGGATTATCCCGGGAAAAAGCCGAAGAAAAAGCTGCCGGTAAAAACCACCTGCTTTTTAATGATTAGAAATAGTGAAGGTGCTCTGCTGTTAGAGCAAAATCCACCAGTGGGACTCTGGGGCGGACTCTGGATATTTCCTCAGTGTGAATCACAGGATCAGCTAGAGGAAACCTATTTAAAGCTGGGTATACAGGCTGACAGCCAGCAGATTCTAGAGATCAAGCGACATACATTTAGTCACTTCCATCTCGATTATCAGCCAGTTGAGATATCTATTGGCAGCTCTGCGGCTACCGCTAATCAAATAGCCGAAGACAGTAATCAGGTCTGGTATAACCCGCAAAATCCACTATCATTGGGCATGCCTGCTCCAATCAAGGCTCTGTTACAGAATCAATATTAAAAATTTACCTAGAGGTTAGTTATGGCGCGCATGGTTCACTGTCGCAAACTCAAGCAAGAATTACCCGGGCTGGATATGCCTCCGTTTCCCGGACCCAAGGGACAGGAAATATTCGACAATATTTCGAAGCAAGCCTGGGCTGAGTGGATGACCCACCAAACGACCCTAATTAATGAAATGCGCCTTAATATGATGGATTTAACGGCTCGAACTTATCTCTCGGAGCAGCGAGAAAAGTTCTTTGCCGGTGAAGATGTCGATCAAGCTGAAGGATACGTGCCACCTGCTGAATAATCCCTTGACGTAGTGCATTTCAGACGCTTTAATACGCGCCTCTCGCAATGTGCACACCTGATTGCGACGCCCGGTTAGCTCAGTTGGTAGAGCAGAGGATTGAAAATCCTCGTGTCCTTGGTTCGATTCCGAGACCGGGCACCATAATTTAAAAACCCTCAGTGAAAGCTGGGGGTTTTTTGG
>Ga0213861_10001819_pt1 | contig 18698 bp, 13 predicted proteins | sample PICome_4_FD_160110 | JGI IMG/M metagenome (GOLD analysis project Ga0213861, IMG submission 160110) | Coastal seawater microbial communities near Pivers Island, North Carolina, United States - PICO131 | ecosystem: Environmental > Aquatic > Marine > Coastal | place: USA: North Carolina... | reverse complement strand
CAACTGGTACCAAAGTCGGTAAAATGTATAACAGTTCTGGAGTAATGGCTTTAGAAGCATATACTACTAGACAAATATCTTTTGGTAATGCAACTAATGGAGAACACGTAAGAATTGATGATACTGGTAATGTTGGTATCGGAACAGCTTCTCCAGATGCTAAACTTCAAATATCGCATAATGGAGGACATACCTCAGGTAACGTTGCGATAGCAAATTCTTCTTTAGATTTATATAATCCTTTAGAAGCAAATACCGATGAAAAAGGTTCCATACTTACCTTTTCTGATAATTATTTTGGTGGTTCAAGTTATTCTAGGACTACAAGAGCCGCTATTAAAGGTGGTACTGATACTGTGGGCAACACGGCAGATGGCTTCCTTGCCTTCTATACTGACGCTAGTGGTGCAAACACAATGCCAGAGCGTATGCGAATTGACCACGATGGCAATGTTGGTATCGGAACAGCTTCTCCATCAAAGCCACTACATGTTCAATTTAGTGGTGACAATGGGATAAGAATAGAATCAGAGGATAATCATGCTTCATTATATGTTGATAGTCACACTGGTTATGGTCAATACATAAGATTTACTGAAGAAAATAACAACAAGTATTGGATTAATTCTACTGGCGGAAACTTAGTATTCAGACCAGCAGCAACAGGTACAGCTGCAAATCAAATTACATTTAATGCGACAGGCAGCGTTGGAATTGGAACTAGTAGTCCTAGTCAAAAACTTGAAGTTGCTGGTAAAATAAAAGTCTCTGATGACATAATTCTTGCTCAAACAAATGGAAGAATAGACTATGATAATGGTGTTTCTTCAGGAGCTTTAAGATTTTTCTCTACCTCAGGCAACGCAGAAAGAATGCGTATTACCTCTTCAGGCAACGTAGGTATTGGAACAACGGCTCCATACAACAAGCTTCAGGTTAATGGAACAGGTAGAATAAACTCGTTAATAGTAGGAGACTCTTCTGCTGCTAATACTCCTGCCGTGGCTTTACATGTTAAATCAAGTGCAACAAATGCACGTATTAGAATAGAAGATTCGGATTCAAGTAATGATTATTGGGATTTTTATGTTAACCAAGGTGATGGACTTCATTTTCAAGAGGACGGAGCTAATAGAGTAACATTTAAAACAGGTGGAAATGTTGGTATCGGAACAGCTTCTCCACAAGAAAATTTAGAAATACACGACGCTACTATGTCGACAATATCTTTAAGCTATGAAGGCAGTTCAGGTAATGGTTCTTCTATTGACTTTAATCTTAGGCCCTCATCGGCAATAGCATCACCACTAACATCACAGATAAAAGCAACAGATGATGGAGCATATAGACAAAATATATCCTTCTCAACAAAGACTAGTGCTGCCGCCAGTTCTGGACAAACTACTAGAATGATGATAAAGGGTGACGGCAACGTGGGTATCGGAACAACTACTCCATCAGCAAAACTTCAAGTTGAAGAATACGGAGTAGATACAACAACTACTTCAACAACAGCAACTATACAAGTTGCAATACATTCATTTGCGGCAGCGACATTCCGTTCCGCAAGGTTTACCGTACAGGTAACAAACAGTACAGATAGTACTTATCATACATCAGAACTACTACTTATTCATGATGGTACTACAGCAAATATAACAGAATTCGGAGAAATTCATACAGGAAGCGCAGTAGAGGCAACGTTTGATTGTGACGTAAATAGCGGAAACGTCAGACTTCTCGCCACACCCGCTTCGACAGACACAATGGCATTTAAAGTAGTATGCCACAGCATAACAACATAAGGTGGAGAGTGAAACCAAATGGCAACAGATCATAATTTTAAAGTAAAAAACGGACTTCATGTTTTAGGAAGTGAAGGCGTATACTTAACAGATACAAATACAAGACTACACGAAGGCAATGGTAATGCATTGCGTATTCAGACTGGAACAGGATATGTAGACTTGGGCTCAATGAACAGTAGTTGGGTACATTTTCAAGCAAATAAAAATATATACATTTTGCCTTCTACACATGTATCTATAGATGGTCACCTTTATCCTTACACAGATAGTGCCAGAACTTTAGGAGGCAACACTGTAAGATGGTCTCATACTTATACAGATAATATTACTGTTACAGATAACGTAACAATTGGTGGAACTATCTCTAGTGGGGATATAAATACTACTGGCAATATTACAATTACAAGCACTTATCCAAAATTAAGTTTTGTTGATACTGACAATAATCCTGATATAAGCATTATAGGTGGAAGCGGACAAATAGCTTTTTATGATGAAACTAATTCAGGATATGTATATCAATATATAAGCAATCAACATAACTTTGCAGCTAAAAATCTCACAAATATAGGAACTATCTCTAGTGGTGCTATTACAAGTACTGGAGCAAGTTCTTTTGGAAATGTTACTAGTTTGCTTGATTTAAACTTACCAAGAAATGATGGAACTTCTCCTGCTGTTGTTATTGCGTATTTTGATAGATTTCGTTTTATAACAGATAGCACAGGAAATTATAATGAGGCACAATTAGGAGTAAATCCTTCTAATGTTCTATTTACTAATAATGGTTATGCAATTAATACAACTACTGTAATAGATGCCTCAAGAAACTTAACTAATATAGGAACAATCAACACAGGGCAAGGTGCTACAGAAGTTTATCTAATGAATCAGAATGTACGTTCAAGTGATTCACCAACCTTCCAAGATCTAACAATTCAGGGTAATCTTGCGATTACAGGAGATATTAATTCTTACAATGTTACAGACTTAGATGTTGTAGACAAAACAATTACACTCGGTGTCGGAGGTACTGCTTCCGCAAATGATGGCGGTGGAATCATTGTTGATGGTGCAAATGCTAAATTAACATGGAATAACACAAACTCATACTGGCAAATGAATAAAAAACTTGCTTTTAATGATACAGCCACAACATCAAATCAGGGACTAGGTTTAGTTTGGTCAGGATTTGACAAAGAAGGGACTACTGATTTTACAGATAATGCAAGTATTGTGCATACAACAAATACTGGCGGACATGCAGGTTCTGTACTTTTATTCACAGCACAAAATGATGCAAACGATGGTATTGCCTTTGTAACAAACGCAAGTTCATCACTCAAACATAATAGTAGTAATATTCTTACTGCAGCAAACTTTACTTCAAATATTACACCAGTAGATAGTACTAAACTACCACTTGCTGGTGGCACTATGACTGGCACTCTTGCAATGGGTGCTAATGCAATTACTAGCACTGGTACTATCTCTAGTGGTGCTATTACAAGTACAGGTAACTCTAGTCTTGGCAGTGTTTCGGTAGCAGGTAACTTAGTTGTAGATGACACCCTTACAATTGGAGATAATACAGCTAATTCAAATTCCTTTATTAAATTTAAAGAAAGAATAGCCGCAACTGAAACAAATAATCCATTTATAGGGCAAACAAATAGCGGCAATGGTGTTAGCCAAGACTTAGGATTAGGTGCAAATAGTAGTTCAGGTACTGTAAAAATATATGCAGGTAATGTGACAGCATTTAGCGAAAGTGCAGTAAGACTAAAAGTTGCAAGTGACCATATTAATTTCACAGAGCCATTGCAAATGGGTGGCACAGAGTTCCTTAGTGATTCTCGTAACCTAACCAATATAGGAACTATCTCTAGTGGTGCTATAAATACAACAGAAAAACTTACAATCACTAATGCAAACTTTAATAATCATATTGAATTTGTAAGAGGTTCAGCAACTATGGGTCTTTCACCAAGTGGTAATGAATTATTGGTTGTCGGTGGTGGTTTAGCACCTAGTGATAGTGTGTCAAGAAGTTTAGGAAGGTCAGATAAAATTTGGGCAAATGTATATGCCAATACGTATAGAATTGGCGCAACAACTGTTATAAACTCATCTCGTAACCTACTCAATATTGGAACTATCTCTAGTGGTGCTATTACGAGCACTGCTACAGAATCAACATTAAGAAATTCATCAGGAGTCACTTTAAAATTAACTACGAATGGCTCGCCTGGCTCAGTCGCATCTAAATTACCTTTACACATTGATTTCAATGGTTATGGACAGTCCACTATGGCTAGAATTAGATCATGGGACGAGTCGTCTAGCACAGCAGACGGATTTTTAGAGTTTTACACAAACAACTTTACAGGTTCACATGCTCTAAGAAGAGTTTTACTTTTAGATAATGATAGAAATGCTACCTTTGATGGAAATATAGCTGTATCAGGAACAGTTGATGGCGTAGATATAGCTGCAAGGAATGCAGTACTTACAACTACTACTAATACTGCAAATGCTGCTTTACCAAAAGCTGGTGGCACGATGACTGGTACACTGACTATGGGTGGCAATGCTATTATAAATGCCAATTTAACTGGTGCATCGACATACTTACCAGGACATGCATTTTCAAATACTCACGATGGTACACATGTTTATTGGCATATCGGTTCAGCTTCTGGTTCTACAAATAAGGTATTAAATTTAAGAATTTATAATAGTTCAAACAATTATGTAGTAAATCAATGGTCTACTACGGGCTTATCCGTGGCAGGAACACTTACTGCTACTACTGTTAATACAGGGCAAGGTGCTAATGAATTATATGCCATGAACCAAAATGTCAGGACTACTGATTCTCCTACATTTAATCAAGTAACTACTACAAATAACGGAAGTGGAACAAATTATAAAGTTGGAGATGATGCTTGGATTGGTGATATAAATGTTGCTAATACAATAAGAATTTCAGGTGCCCAAAATGCAAATAACGGTTATATATCATTTGGTAATTCAAGTAATACGGCATTAGGTAGAGCCGGAACGGGCCAATTAACTTGGGGCAGTGATGAAATATATCATGAAGGCCACAAGCCAACATATTCCGAACTTGGAACAATGGCATATTCCAATCTTACTGGTACACCAACAATTCCATCACTATCAGGATATGCAACTCAATCATATGTAGGCACACAGATTAGTAATCTAGTCGATTCTTCACCTTCTGCTTTAAACACTCTTAATGAATTGGCAGCTGCCCTCGGCGATGATGCAAGTTTTAGTACTACAGTTACGAATAGTATTGCTACAAAAATGCCAAAGGCGGGTGGAACATTTACGGGTGGAACAACATATAATGTTAATGGAGATGCAATAACAATTTCAAGTGCAGCTCCACAAATGAGATTTAATGATACTACATCAGGTGACGATGATTTTTGGATTCATGTTAATAGTAATAATTTCTATGTTCTTGTTGATAGAGATGGTAATGGGTCATGGGACGGTGATCACCCTTTACAACTAGAAGGTGATACTAATATCGGATATGTATTTGGTCAGCGTATTTTCAATGAAGCGTACCATCCAAACGCAGATACACTAACAACGGCAAGAACAATTGCTGGAACAAGTTTTAATGGTTCTGCAAACATTGATATTAGCTATAATAACCTAACGAATAAACCTACTATTCCAACCAATAATAATCAGTTAACAAATGGTGCTGGTTATATTACATCTAGTGGTACTGCTAATCAGTCAAACATGGTTACAGGTTCTGCATTTGCAACAACGTCTTCTCCGGGCAGTGTTTTAGAATACCAACAAGCATCGGGTCAAACTGATACAAAATTAGCACCGGATGGAAACTGGCATAACACAATAAGAATGGGTCATGGTAATCCATATAGTTATTACAGTAATACACTTGCAATGCAAATGACAGGTACTGGTGTTGGTAGAATAAGAACACAAACGATTTCAAATAATACCGCTTTAGGTTGGAGAGAAGTTTGGGATTCTGGCAACGATGGTTCAGGCTCTGGTCTTGATGCAGATACTTTAGATGGACAGCATGCTTCTGCTTTTTTAACAGGAAACCAAACAATCACACTAAGTGGAGATGTATCAGGTTCAGGCACTACTTCAATTGCAGTTACAGTAGCAGATGACTCACATAATCATGTCATTTCAAATATAGATGGATTACAAACTGCTTTAGATGCAAAAGAGCCATCAAATGCTACAATTCTTCATCGAGGATCAGACATTTCTAGTGCAGATTGGAATACATTTATTGATGGGACAGAGGCTAGTTGGAATACGGTCTTAAATCATAGCGGTTCTAATAGACCCGTAGGATATTATACTTATGGTACGGCTCTTAGTTTTTCTAAATCAGGACAAGCTAAGTTTCAACTTTATGCTTCAGAACAAGCTTCGAGTGGGAATGGTGGTCTTGCCTATCGTACTGGTTGGGATACTACTTACAGAGCATGGGCTAACTTGTGGGATTCTGCTAACGATGGCTCAGGCTCTGGTTTAGATGCTGATTTATTGGATGGTATTGATAGCGGTTCATTTTTAAGAAGTGATGCTGATGATACCTTAACTGGTAACTTACAAATTAATAGCCATGTGATAAACATGGATCTAGGTAATATCAATGATAATGCTATCGATTTAGTTAGTGTTCGTTCTTCTACTTGGCCTTTCGAGTTTACGACTCATTCTGTAGGCAATGATAACTCTTCAGGTTTTTGGGTAGGTAGTAATGGCTATCCTGATATGCGTCTCCGTAGAGAAAATAGTACAGTTCGTGCTCTTATTTCGTCATGGGAAACAAGTTATGTTAGTAATGGTTTTAATATAAACGGCAATACAGCATGGCACGCTGGTAATGACGGCTCAGGCTCTGGCTTAGATGCTGATTTACTCGATAGCTATCAACTAAATACTGGAAGAGCAAATGTAGCTAATCGTGTTGTTGCAACAGATTCAAATGGTTATATCCAAGCAGGTTGGATTAATACTACTTCTGGAGCGACTTCTTCTACTTTAACAAGAATTTATTGCTCACAAGATGGTTATATAAGATATCAAACTCCCGCTAACTTTGGAGTTTCAATTAGTCCACATATTAACTACAACACTATCGCAAACAAACCTACTATACCAACAAATAATAATCAGTTAACAAATGGTGCAGGTTATACAACTAATTTAGGATTTTCAAGATATAATGCATCTACAACTTATGCTTTTGGAAACTTACAAAGATTTACTTCGAATACAAATTTAGCAACAGCTTCAGGCACTCAATCAAGTTTAGAGGTTTTCAGTAGCGGTTCAGGTAACGATGCATTTATGACATTCCATGTTGGAAGTGACTATGCTATATACCTCGGTCTTGATGGTGGAACAAACAAACTATCTGTTGGTGGCTGGTCAATGGGAGCAAACTCTTACGAGATTTATCACTCAGGAAATAAACCTTCATTAGCAACTCTAGGATATACTGGAGCAACCAATGCTAACTATATTACAAATAACAACCAATTAACAAATGGTGCAGGTTATATTACGGGCGTTACAAATGTTTCAGGATATGCAGGCGACCTTATTAGGCAAGATAATAGAACGATATCTCCAAATGAATTAACAGCGGGTAGATTGAAATTCGGTTTCACCTCTTGGGGAAACAACAATGGCTCACCTTACGCTGATTTCTTACATTTGCGTTCATATACTGATGCTTCTGGTGGTGCAGATAACCTTGTCATGTTTAAAAAATCTGGCATTGGTATGCGAATTTGGCAACAAACATGGGGAAGTAGTACAGCATATTCAAATTATGCGGATGTTTGGCATACAAGTAACGACGGATCAGGTTCAGGGCTTGATGCTGATTTACTTGATGGGTTGCAAACGGCTTCTGGTCCAACAGCAAATACTATACCAACAAGAACAGCAAATGGAGATATAGCGGCTAGAGAAATTATACTTAGCTCGGCTTTAATTACTGCTACGCCAACAGTTCTTGTTTCAATGTATCCAGGAACCAACCAGCTAGTCAGAACTACACCAGCAGCAGTTGCTCTTGGCATGAATGCATGGACTTCATCTAATGACGGCAGTGGCTCTGGTTTAGATGCAGATTCCCTTGATGGCTATCACCCACAAGAAGGTGCAGTAAACAATAGTATTGTAAAAAGAGACGGTACTGCTTCGATTAAAGCTCATGGTATATCCCTAATGAGACAATCAACAGCCACAACTGGAATTAGTTGGTATAACGAAGCATATTATAACTGGCAAGATTACATGGCCGCGCCAGGTGCTACAAGCTGTGGGCCCAATGGTAATTTAACAGCTCCTACTGGTTTGGCTGGTGTAACATCTTGGGCATTACGTTCAAGAATGGAAGGCGTAGCTTCTTATGGGTGGAACTGGGAAACTGGAGGCGGCGGAGGCGGTGGTGCAACTGCTACTTCAAAAATGTCTTTACAAGCAGTTTCTGGTAATCTACAAATAGCAGGAAGTTTTACTGCAGGAGGTAACGTAACAGCTTACTCAGATAAAAAACTAAAAGATGATGTAAAAGTTATTGAGAATGCTGTTGAAAAAATAAAACAAGTAAGAGGAGTAACTTTTATTCGTAATGATATAGAGGATAACAAAAGACAAGCTGGAGTAATTGCTCAAGAGGTCGAAAAAGTCTTACCTGAAGTTGTAGGGTATGATGAAGATAGAGATACAAAAACCGTTGCTTATGGAAATATGGTAGGCTTACTAATTGAAGCAATAAAAGAGCAACAAGAAACAATAGATAAATTAACAAGTCGTTTAGACGACATAGAAAAAGGAGAATAAAAATGGCAATAACATATAATATCGCTAACGCGTATACTGGTACAAGAACTAACACCATACCAGACCCAGATAATGAAGGGGAAACAATTGAAACAACAATAGATGTAACTGATGTTGAAGTAACATTTACTGACGATTCATACACACCTAATAAAGTTCATACTCGCATGGTAAATGTGTGTTTTGATTCAGACGGCGCTTATGACAACGATGCTACATTAGTTAGAGTTGAAGAAGTTATGGCTGGAGTAGAACACAAAATGGCTCTTGGCGTAATTTCTTAAGGGAGAATAAAAATGGCAATAACAAAAACAACCACAGTAGAAAATATAGAAGTGAGACCTGCAACAGATACATCAGCTGCAAGTACTAGCAATGAGAAGTACCCTACAATACAAATTAATTTTCTAGATACAATAGATGATTCTGAAGATGCTACACTTCCTGTGTATAACACGCACAATAAAGTTTTAACAAAACTTGTAGAAGACGGTGGCGCAGCAACCGACTACTCAAGTGAAGATGCACTCGTACAAACAGTGTGCGGAGCAATCTGGAGTTAATAAATGGCATTACAAACATCAGGATCAATATCACTCAACGAGATATGGATAGAGTCACAAGGAAGTGGTTTTGCGGGTGGCTTTACATCTAGTACGGACGTTGCTAACATTAGAAATTTAGTAGAGGCTTCGGGTAAAACAATTAATAACACTGCGGGTACTCAGATTTCTTTTTCAGATTTTTATGGTGCTGAAGCGTTTGGTTTCGGGGCAGCAACAAACACAATTCCTAGTGCCTTAGTAACACAAGTAGGAGATAATACCAACGGCGGTAATATGTATGCAGGAATACAGATAAAAGTAACTTGGAATTCAAATAATTCTCATACTATAGCATATCAAGATGGTACTCTTTTTAATCCAGGAGGAGATTTTTACACTGGAGGAAGTAGTGGTAGCGGTAGTTTTACTACAAGTGTTAATCCAGAAGTTCTGCAATTTCGATGGGTAGTAAATAATGCTAATATTTCTCATGTCGATACAAATAGTGGAAATGAATTTTTCAGAATAAACTATAATGTAAATAGTACAACAACAGTTAATCTTCAAGATATTAGTAATCCTAATGACAGCGACTATGATTATACAAGTTCTTGGATAACATGCACTCCTAGTAATTTTGGAGGTTCTAGTAATAATACTCAGAGATTTCAATTATATGTAGGTGCAAATGCTAGTCCAAATGATGAACAGGCAGGATCGTTTTTTACACTAGATAGTGGAGGGTATATAAGATTAGAGTTTAGAGGGCAGAATGGAAATGTTCCGAACAATGGAAATATTCATGCCTTTCACCCAGTCCATAATATACAAAAAAGCTATGTTAGTAGCAGTAATCCAACATTGAGTGCGTATAGTTGGGACGAACCAGAGGACTCTTGTATCATGCCCGATATGTTAGTTTATACTCAAGCAAATGGATATGTGAAAGTAGGCAATATCGTAGTTGGAGACAGAATCTTAGCAGCAGGTAGTTTAACAGATACTTCAATAGTAGACCAATATGTAGAAGTTACAGAAGTAAGTCCACATAATCGAAGTGGGTATTGGGATATAAAAGGATTGCATATTACAAATGATCACCCTATTTGGATAGGAGAAGCCTGGGTAAATGTTGAAGATTTAGATAGCAGAACACCTAAAACATATATAGAAGAAGATTCTGCTCCGATATATTTAGGAACCACTCCTGGTTGGTATTATGTATATGGAGAAGATAAAATATCAGAAGATAGTATGAAATTACGTCAATGGACAGTAAGTGGATCTTATGCGGCAACAACTGAGTGATTTTCTAGAGCTAGTTAAGGAAGATAATTTATTACAACAATTTTCTAATCACAATATTTATATATGGAGTAACTTCGTGTTAAATGAAAGTCCAGACATAGATTTACAGTTTGTCGGAGAAGTAACTTCAGAACTTGGAGAAGCTTTATGGAACTTAACTTGGAAATATAAAAAAATATTTCCATATAGATTAGACCCTTGTATGTATTCAGATACAAAAATATTTCAACATATAGACAGATTTAACCAATCTAAGAAGGATATTTATTATTTTGACGAAGAAATAATAAGATATAAATGTTGGAATCTAAAAAGAAACGACTATCATGGAAGAGAAGTTAAACAACTCGACCAACGCTTATATAAAATTAAACAAGTATTTGCTAGAAAAGACGGTAAATATAAAACACGAAATTGGCCAGAAGCCGTACTACTTAAAGATTTATTATGAAAAGACTACTTATAATAGCAACGCCTCGTTCTGGGTCTTCAGCTTTATACAATGCAATCGCAAGCAACTATTTTGAATATCATTCTTACTTTGAACCTTGGAGTAGGTGGAACCATGTACTTCCACAAGGAGAACATATAGTAAAAAGCTTAGTACATCACCAAAGAGAATGGGGACACATTATAAGTGCTTATGATAAAGTTATTTATATTAGTAGACAAGATGTAGATGCAGGATTTAAAAGTTATAATCAAGGTTGTCACACTAAAAACTTTGTAGATAAATATACACTAGATAATAAGTTACCTGAGATACCAGGACTTAGAGCAAAGTATATGAAATTTCATGAGAGACTAGAAAAAATTGCTCAAGATAGAATATGGTATTACGAAGACTTATTCTATGATAAAAACATGATAGATAAAATGATTCGATACCACAAACTTGATATAAGGCACTGTAATAGATTCTATGACTTTTTTAAACCTGAGTACTGCTATGCAGATTGATGATTTAAAATCTTTAGCTATACGAGATCCTTACTATCATGGTATAGGTTGCATACGACTACGAACAAGTCGTTCAGAGTTATATAGTTTCTATTCAAAGAAGCTTACACAACCAATTTCAAACTACATACATACACATCAACATGATTTATATTGTGAGAGTGTTTATGGTCGGTATAAAAATACTATATATGATTACACGATTACAAATGAGTATACAGAGTACTGTATGCAAAAAATAGCATGTAAAGATAATGTAGAGCCTGAAATGTTATATGAGAATGTAATACCACATGTAAAACACGAGTCGTTACTTTTAGCAAATATGACTCATACTCATTCAGGACTACACATAGTGGAGCCAATTGATGATGTAGTAATCACAAAAGTTACTAGAGGAAAAAGATTTCACCCGATTGCAAAAATAATACGAAATAAGACTGAACCTTATGTATGTGGGTTAAGTCAAAGAGGAACTCCCAAAGAAAATTGGGAGATAATAAGAGAGATATTAAAAGAAAAAGGGGCATAAAGCCCCTTTAATTTATTCAGTAACCTCTTCAGGTATTACTTCTTCGTCTTCTTTCTCAACAGCTTCTTTTAACTTAGCTGTCATTCCTTCAGTAGCAACTCTTACTTGGTCTAACTCCATTTGAAAGTTTTGCTGTTTAGCACCTAAACTGTTCAAACAAGCGACTATGTATTTTGCTTCATCACTTAACTCAGAAATAACATATTTTTTATCATCAAGTACTAATACAGGCTCTTGCTGTTGTTCTACTTGTGGATTATTTTCTGTCGACATAATTTTCTCCTTTATTTAAAAATATCTTGCCAATTTCCTTGTGTACTAGCTTTAGCATACTCAGTAGCACGGTTTTCAAAAAAGTTGGTATGCTCAACGGCATTGATCTGTTGGTCTAACCAAGGCAACGGATTATCAGTACTATGAAAAATTGCTTTCATACCTAATCCCAGTAATCTTCTATCAGCAATATAACGAATGTACTCTTTTACCTCTTTTCCTGTTAACCCTTCAATCTCTGCATTCTCAAAGCAGACGTCAATAAATCTATCTTCTAGTTCTACTACTCGTTCTGCTGCACAATATACTTCGTATTTTAACTTGTCATTCCATATCTCAGGATTCTCTTGTATAAATGTACGAAATAGTTTAGACATTCCCTCTACATGTAGAGTTTCGTCTCTTATAGACCATGTGACAATCTGCCCCATGCCCTTCATTAAGTTATGACGTGGAAAGTTTAACAGAATAGCAAAGCTACTAAATAACTGTACTCCTTCTGTAAAACCACTATAGACAGCCATTGTTTTAGCCATCTCATATTTGTCTCTCATATTAAAATCAGTCAAATACTCGTGTTTCTCCGCCATTGCTTGTATCTCTGTAAACGCTTTGTACTCGTCTTCTGACTTTCCTAACGTTTCCAATAATAAAGAATAAGCCTCTTGGTGTACTGCTTCCATTGCAGCATAACTAACAAGCATCATTCTTACTTCTGGTTGCTTGAATGTTGGAAGATAATGCTTTGCATATCCACAACATACATCTACATCAGCTTGTGTAAAGAATCGGAAGATATTATCTACCAATGCTCTATTTGCTGGTGTAAGTTTTTCTTTATAGTCCTTTATATCATCTTGTAATGGCACTTCGTCTGGAAGCCAATGCATTTGCTGTTGTCTTTTATAGAACTCAAATGCCCACGGATAATTAAAAGGCTTATAATAATCTCTTTCCTCTAGTAAATTCATTTATCCCTCACAGTTTAGACAATCTGATTGCTCAAAGATTATCTCTCTTTTTACTTTATTTGATACATTATCTGCACGACTAATTGCTTCACTTCGTAAATAGTAAAGAGTTTTCATATTCTTCGCCCATGCTAACATATGAATGTTATGCAGATCGCCTTTGTTTACATCAGGCGGAAAGAATAGATTCACACTTTGTGATTGACAGATGTAAGGCTGTCTCATACTGGCGTGTTCCACTACCCATGCCTGATTTATTTCCACTGCAGTTTTGAAGATTTCTCTTTCTTCGTCAGTCAAGAACTCTAAATGCTGACAGCTTCCTTTATTTGTTATTATACTTGTCCAAGTAGAGTCAATATTCTGACTATACTTTTCTAGTACATCTTCTAAAAATTTGTTCTTCATTAAATAAGAACCAGACTTAGTTTTCTGTGTGTAAGCATTGGCTCTAAACGGCTCAATACTTGGACTCGTGTTTCCGCAGATGATACTACTTGAAGCATTTGGCGCTATTGCGAGAAGATGAGCATTTCTTACTGAACATGAATCATCATCTGGACACGCACCTTTTTCTACTGCAAGTCTTTCTGTTTCTGTTTGTGCCTGAGTTTTTATATGTTTGAATATCTCCAGATTCGCGGCAGTTGCCATTGCACCTTCAAAAGCTATATTATTCTTTTGTAAATACGCATGGAATCCCATAGCACCGAGACCAATACTTCTCTCTCTTTCAGCACTGTATCGAGCTCGTTCTAATTCTGTGGGTGCGTTAGCAATAAAATAAGTAAGTACATTATCTAAAAAGCGTATTAAGTCTGGAATAAATGCAGGGTGGTCTTTCCACTCGTCATAGTACTCTAGATTTACACTTGAAAGGCAACATACTGCTGTTCTTTCTTCGTTTGTTGCAAGAGTTATTTCTGAACAAAGATTTGAGTGATTTACTTTTAAACCTTTTCTTTGTTGAAACTCAGGTAAGTCTGCCTGTACGGCATCTTCAAACATCAAATATGGTTCTCCCGACTCCATACGATTTTGTAGTAACTTTACCCAAAGTGTTCTTGCACTGACTACACTTTTAACTTCTCCACTATGTGGATCAATCAATTCCCAGTCGTCATTAAAGTTTTGTTCGTGAGCAGCCCTATGTATAATCTCCATAAACTTGTCTGGAATTACTACTCCATGATGCAAATTAATACACTTACGATTAACATCACCACCAGTTGGCTTTCGTACATCTAAAAACTCCTCTATTTCAGGGTGGCTCATGTGTAGATAAGAAGCGTAACTACCTCTACGAGTTACACCTTGGCTAAACGCTAACATCTCTGCATCTACAACTTTCATAAACGGAATTACACCTGTAGACTCAGAGCCTTTCGACGTCTTTGTGCCTTGGGCACGGACATCGCTCCACCCGCCGCCGATTCCACCACCCATTGATGATAGATATGCGTTCTCAGTGTAATGTCCTGTAATTCCTTCTCTGCTGTCTTCTACATAGTTAAGAAAACAACTTATTGGTAGACCTCTTTTAGTTCCACCATTTGATAACACAGGTGTAGCAAACATAAACCAGAGATTACTGGCATAGTCATATATACGCTGTGCATGCGCTTCGTCGTCTGAAAAAGCTTCTGCAGCTCGTGCAAAACCTTCTTGAGGACTCTTTTCATCTCCTACAAGATATCTATCCTGTAGAGTTTTTTTACTGAAGTCAGTAAGCAACTTGTCTTTGCTATAATCAACTTTCACCATTTATACGTCTCTCCTTTATTTCTCTATTTATAATTTCTATATTATCTTTGCCGATTGCTTCTTCTGAGTAAGTGACTAAGTCCATTAACTCTACATTTAACAGAAGTTGCTCTGCATTTTCATTAAGTGATTCAATATACTTATACCTTCCTTCTATAGGACAGGCATCATATATATCGAATACGCTTCCATATTGTTGCATTAGATCAACTGCGCGTTTTGGACCTATTCCGGGAATCCCTGGAACGTTGTCCCCTTTGTCGCCAGTCAGACATTTGAAAGTAATATAATCTTCTACTTCAAAGTCATAATGCTCGTCCCAAGTATCTAGTGTTACCTCTTTACGAGTTACTGTACTAAATCTTGAAACTTTGTCTGTTATAAGTAAATCCCAATCTCGGTCAGATGAAACCATCCAACACTCATCGAAATTAAACTTCTCTAAATTCATACTTATGTATGCTGCTATATCATCAGCCTCAACTCCCTTGAATTGTAGTACTGTATGTTTTTCTTTTAAGAGTGTTAGTGTATTACTAAACTCTGCCATAAACATTGCAAACTCTTTCTCTTCTTGAGGAGTTTGTTCTGCATATTTTTCTTTACGGTTTGCCTTATATTCAGGGAATATAGCTTTTCTATAACTACTACCGCCATCAGCAGTAATTATGATTGTACCTGCATTGTATGATTTTGCTAAACTTTCTACTGTTCGTGCATAGTCATACTTGAAGTCTAATACACCTTGATGTTTCCATCTAAATGCAATGTTAAGACCATCAACTATCAGCAAGTTCCCAATCGGAGCTGGGTTCCCAAGGCTTGAGAACGAAATCGCCATTTGTAAATTTAATCTCCTCTTTGTCTAGCCAGTCTTCTAAAATAAGTAGATATGCACCTAGCCAGGCAATATACATATACTTAGTTGTATTTTTGGGTTTTCTAACAGTTGCGACAAAGAATTTACCGTGATTCTCGCGAAAGACGAGAAGCGGTTCTTGCTTCATTTGTTGAGCTTGTTTACAAATTTTACTCCACCACTTAAATAAATTATTACTTTTCTGTGTGTATATTTTGGAATCAAACCCAACATGTTTATAGAACTTTACTTCTACACAAAATATATTGTGTTTGCCGTGAACTCTTAAATCTCCTTTAACCTTTCCACTACCAGATCCAGGAGTCTGTTCCCATTTTTCTCGGGTTACTCTATTGAGGATTGTAATAACTTGTTGCTCCCCAACATTACCTTTCTGTCTTGGATTAACCATCTAAATGACTAATCTTATCTTCTTTTACTACTTCTATCTTGGACAATAGTGGGTGTGTCCAACCATGTGATACTATATAAGTATTCAAATTTTCCTCTCTTAGTAAAATTTCTACCAATTTCTCTTTTCCTAGTTCATCTAACACATTTGTTACTTCATCTAAGAATAGTGCGTTTATTTGTGACTTGGAGATGCTACTCATTAGTTTGCGAATAGCAAGTAAAGTAGCTGTATTTACTCTTGCAAGTTCTCCTGCACTGAGAGCTAATATATCTACTGGTTTCCCGTTGTCGTCTATTTCTACATTTAATTTATCGTTTAAGACTACGAATTGCAGACTGAATCTTCCATCAGATAACTCTGCTAAATATTCATTAGTAAGTTCTTCTAAGTCTTTTACTAAATTTTCTATTTTATAGGCAAGTAGTCCATTTGTACTAAATGCTTTTTTCAATATTTCTAAATGACCTAACTTTTCTTCTATTGAAGTTAGTTCCTCTGTAAGAGTCTGTAGTTGACTCTCAAAATCTTGTTGTTGTTCTTCTAGTATAGACATACGTGTGTTGTGTCTTTCTACCATTTCATTTTGTTTTATAACTTCTTCTAAACTATCTCTTTCTTTCTTGATCGCTCTCTTTAGTTCTATAATATTATTTTTTAAGTTTTCCTCATCAAGTATCTCTATAGGTAATGTATTATCTATATCTCTAAATAAATCTTCCCATTCTTCTACTTTTCTTTTTGCTACTATTCTTATTTTTTCTATTCTTTGAGCTTCTTGTTTTTCTTTTGTTAGTTTTTCTACTATCTCTTGATACTTATTAATTTCTGTACTGTGGTACTCTATCTTTTCACTTACAAAACTTTCATCTATATCTTGGTGACAAGTTGGGCACTCCCCTTTCATTGTCTGATACTCTTTCAAAGAGCTAGAATGTTCTTGGACTTTATACTTAGATAATGTAATTTCTTTATTTATAGGAGCTACATCAATTGACGTAGTATATTCCTGTAATTGACTATTGTAAGCGTTAAGGTCGATTTCACTTATCTGTTCCTTTGTAAAATTATTTTTTATAATTTTTTTATTTGTTTCAGAGATATTCTCATATTCTCTCATATAAGAACGTAAAGTTTTTTCATTCTCTTCCGATTGAAATGGTAGATCGATTTTCGATAATAGTGATGTATCATCCATTTTATTATCTGACAACCATTTTACAATTGTGTCAATTTTACCTTGCAGTCTGGTAGCATCTGCTCCAGAAGTTCTTGCCAAGTCTTTAAATACTTCAAAATATTCTACATACTTATTTAGTTGTAATAAGTCTATCAAAAATCTTTTTCTATTTGTATCAGTAGCAGTAAGAAACTGTAGTGATGCATTAGTATTTTGATATACAATTTGACTAAATGTTTTATGGTCTATTCCAATGACTTCTTCTAAAGTTTTATAAGTATTTGTAGCTGTGTGGCTTGAGATATCTTCTCCGTTTTTATAGAATTTTACTTTAATATTACCTCTACGAACTACATCAATTAAGTACTCGTCGCCTACTACTTCAAAAGACAAAGATATATCATAGCCATTATTGACTTCACGATTTGGTATGTCTGCTTTCTTAATTCCTTTCGAGTTTTTATTGAAAAGAACTTCCTCTAATATGAGAGGTATAGAGGATTTACCCGTACCGTTAGTACCAACTAATTGTGTTACTATACTTTCGGTCAAATCTAATTCATTGTCTGCTCCATAACTGAAACAATTACTCCACTGCAACTTCTTTAGCGTAATCACTAAACACTCCTAAAATATTTTTTACTTTATCTTCATTCAACTCTAGTATATAACTTAAATACTCATTAAGCTCTTCTTCCATTGACATTTCTTTATCTAGAACTAGAGTTGCTTCTGTTTTTCTTCTTATAACTTTTTTATCGAGTAACTCACTATTTTTAATATTACTTAGATCAGATACATCTCCTTCTATCTCATATATAGTATGGTGATACTCTGTTTGTACCATTTCATCTTCTGTTGATACTGTTTTTCTCAATAGTTGAGGTAAATCAAACTGATGCCATGTCCATTCCCATGTATCATCAATTAATAAGTAGCCTGTTTTTACTATATTTCTATGAAAACTTGTAGTCATAGGGCTGCCGGGATATATTATATTTCTTTGAGTATTCTCATGAGCATGTAAGTCTCCAGAGAATACATACTTATATTTATCAAATCTTTCTAAATCTACTTCAGGCTGTACATGTGGAGGTATTTCTCCTCTAACATGTGTAAATAGTACTTCAGTGTCTATGCCTTCTATACTTTGTTTTCTATGTAAGTCTGCATAAGGCAGTATCGCCCA
>Ga0213861_10001818_pt1 | contig 18704 bp, 18 predicted proteins | sample PICome_4_FD_160110 | JGI IMG/M metagenome (GOLD analysis project Ga0213861, IMG submission 160110) | Coastal seawater microbial communities near Pivers Island, North Carolina, United States - PICO131 | ecosystem: Environmental > Aquatic > Marine > Coastal | place: USA: North Carolina... | reverse complement strand
GAACAAAAAGTACTGGGTAGATCCACAGCTTGAGTCCGCGCGCGCAGCAGGGGATGTTCATGCGCTTGCCAAGCGCAAGCGTGAGCTTAAAAAACTATTGTTTAAAGAAGTCGCTGATCAAACTGGCCGGCTTTTTGATCCAGACTATCTCACCATTGTATGGGCACGCCGTTTTGCTGATTACAAGCGTGCTGACTTGGTTACTCGCGATATTGATCGCTTCGAAGCAATGCTCAACAATGCAGATCGCCCCGTGCAAATCATATGGGCTGGTAAGCCTTATCCTAAGGACTGGGGTGCCATTGATACCTTTAACCGCTTGATTCACCTGACGCAGCATTACCCCAATGCGGCAGTGCTTGTAGGTTATGAATTGTCACTTTCTAAGCTAATGAAAGATGGCTCTGATATTTGGTTGAATAACCCTGTGGTTACTCGTGAAGCATCAGGCACATCGGGTATGAGCGCAGCCATGAATGGTAGTGTCAACTTTTCCACCTACGATGGCTGGGTCTGTGAGTTCTCCAAGGATGGTCATAACTCCTTTGTCATTCCCGAGGCTGATCCGGCTCTCTCAGATGACGCTCGTGACCAGCATGACATGCTTGGGTTTTATCAGATTCTCGAAACGGAGGTGTTGCCTTCATACTACGATGAAGAAGGAAGCTGGTGGAATATCGTTCTTAACAGCATGAACGAAGTAGTGCCATTCTTTGATTCGGACCGCATGGCTGACGAATACTACACCAAGATGTATTCATAGTCGTCAGTTCTAAGACAAACAAACATCACATTTTTGACCCCGGGTTTCCTCTAGGAAATTCGGGGTCTTTTGTTGATGGAGAGGGATCAGCTTGGAGCTCAGCACAATCTGATCATGTCGCGGATAAACTGGCGCCACAGGTAAAAGAGTCCACGAATAGTGTAGCGAAATTGATCCTCACACGCTGGGGTAATAATTCCCTGTTCGAGGTTGTGATCGATCTGGCGCTGCAGTTCGTGCTCAAGTTCTTGTTCAAGGTGGTCTGGGTCAGGGATGCTTAAATCGTCATCAACGAACCCTTGTTTGTGCAGGAAGTTACCGTGCTGCTGAAGCAGTTTGATGACGCATTCATTGACACAGCTGATTTGGTTCCAGTGAACAGAGGGAGAAGGTTTCAATGTGGGAGAAAATGGAAAATTGGTCGTTCGCCAGACACCATTGGCAATGTCTTTGGACGTGATGGTAATGTAAGAAAAAGTAGCAGTAGCTTGTTCACACAGACAGAGAGAGGCGACAGACTTTTTCTCTGCATTCCAGTAAAGCTGATATAGCTGATCCACTTCTCCCAAGTTCCAGCCGCAGTTGCTGATGTGTTCGAAGCCTGAGCTTTCTAATGTGCTCACGTATTGCTGCGCATTGGGAAAGGCATTAAGGTTAGCAGATGATCGCGCTTTGAGCTTATTGTTGAGTGGCATACGTTGATTGCGTATGCGGGTAAGTAGCTCGATCCACGGCAGAAAAAACCAGGCAGCCATCGCGAGGATTCCAGCCAACGCCGATTCAAAAAGAAAGTAAAAACATAAGCCTGAAGCGATGAGCATGACCAAGGCTCCAAGCTTTCGTAATGCAATGGTTTTGCAGGAGCGAAGGGCATAGCCAAAAATAATAAAGGCGATAACGGTGTAGAGTTCCTTCATGAAAAGTGGGGTCAGAATCAGCTAGGGTGAAGCTCGGTCAAGCATCAGAGAGAATGCCTTTTTGAGGCAAGAGGCCAAATGTAACACGCGGCACGATGGCATTTTTGACAATAGATTGCAACTTGTGAAAATAGAGACGCGCGATATGGTAACAATATGGCTATTGAGACCTTTGATGGGATAAGTCCGGATATTGATGACAGCGCCTTTGTGGCGCAAAGCGCTGACGTGATTGGGCGTGTGAGTATTGGGGAAGAAGCGAGTGTTTGGTATAATACCACACTCAGGGGCGACATCCATGAAATTGTCATTGGTCCAAGATCTAATATTCAAGACAACGCCGTGTTGCATTTGGCGGATGATTACGGTGCCTATATCGGCGAACTCGTGACGGTAGGCCACAGTGCGATTATTCATGCATGCACCGTAAAGGATGAGGTTTTAGTCGGTATGGGGGCATGTATCCTTGATGGTGCGGTGATCGGTGAACGTTCCATCATTGGCGCTCATGCTTTGGTGACAGGAGGCATGGAAATCCCACCTGGCTCGCTGGTCTTGGGCAGCCCTGCCAAAGTCGTTAAGACACTCGATAAGGAGCAGCAGCAGGGCATTAAACACTGGGCAGAGAAATATGTGAAAATATCACGTCAGTACTTGGCGCGAGCAAATGGGGGAGAAGCGTCATAACTTGGGTGCTGAAATTGTCTCCGGAAATCATACCTAACTTTACGATAAATTATGAAAGATCACGTCAGAGTTGAGCCTGTTGCCTTGTTGCCAACTTCAGCAGGTTGTGCTGTCTTCCTCGGAGACGGCAAAAAAGTCATCGTGTTTTATGTTGAGCCTGCGATTGGCGCATCGATCAATGCGGTGATGTCGGGAGTGAAGCCTCCGCGGCCACTGACCCATGATGTATTCTCACAGATGTTAGATGCCTTCGGGGCTAAGGTCGACAAAGCGGTGATTGTTAAAGTCGATGGCGATGTATTTTACGCCCGCTTGTTTATTACGGCTGAAAACGAGATCATGGAACGCAAGGTGGTGGAAATTGACGCTCGCCCGAGTGATTGTTTGGCGCTCGCCGTTAGGCAAGACGCATCCATTTATGTTCGGCAGCATGTTTGGGACGAGCTCCGTGACATGTCGGAAGTTCTTGCGGAACTCAAGGACAAGGGCGGTGATATACAGGGGTATGTGAAAGAAGGGCCTGAGGGCTCCGATGATCATCCCGATCGCGATGGCGATTAATTTTAACAGAAATAATGGCGCACATAATCGAGAGCTTCTTCTCTCGTATTGATTGACCCTTCGAGCTGTTCAGTTTGAATTTTGGTGAGGATCTGAGTAAATTTTGGACCTGGATGCATGCCGATCTCAATGAGGTCTTTACCGTTGATAAGTGGCGGGGGAATAAGTGGCTCAGCCGAAAATTCGATTTCCTTGGCCCGCAGAAAGTCATAGTTCTCGGTGAAACCATTACTACTTGCACAATCAACACGATGGAGCTCCATCTCTTGCTCGAAGGTGGGGCGTGCCATGAAGCGTTTGACCTTAGCCGTGCGCATATTCTGCACATTCATAAAGTTCATGTGGTTGGCCACCATGGCGCATACATCATCGGTGGTTTGATTGGAGTATTTGAGCCGCTGTAATATTTCCTCAGCTATCTCAGCACCAACACGGTCATGGCCATTGAATCGGATCCGGTCGTCGGCTTTATCATAGCTGTAGGTGGGGGGCTTGCCTATGTCATGAAGTAATACAGCCAGGGCAAGCTCTGCAGATGGTTGCTCTGTGAGCATCTCGAGCATGATGCGAGTATGGGTATAGACATCCCCCTCAGGATGCCATTGTGGCGGCTGCTCACAGCCGATGAGATCGTAGACCTCGGGAACAATATGGCGCATGAGACCGCTCTCGGTGAGAAGGTCGAGTCCGTGGGCTCGGCTCTCAGAGGTGATGATTATGGTGAATTCATCACGAATACGTTCGGCACTTATTTTAGCCAATAGGTGGGAATGGTCACAAATAGCAGACCAAGTAACCGGTTCGATGGTGAACTTAAGTGTAGTGGCAAAGCGGACTGCTCGCATCAGGCGTAGCGCGTCTTCTTGAAAACGTTCGCTGGGATTGCCAATGGCGCGAAGGAGGCCTGCTTTTAGGTCCTGCTGACCGTTGATAAAGTCGATGATTTCATCGTCTTTTGGATTTTGAAACAGCCCGTTGATGGTGAAATCACGTCGAGAAGCGTCGTCCTCTGGGGTGGTGAAGGTAACGTGATCAGGGTGCCTTCCATCTTTATAGGAGCCATCATGCCGAAAGGTAGCAATCTCAAAAGAGTAGCCGCCTTTATGCACCAAGATGACCCCAAAGTGAGCACCAATAGCATTGGAGTTGGGGAAAAGCGCCTGAACCTCTTCAGGGGTGGCAGAAGTGGCGATATCATAGTCCTTAGGCTCTGTGCCGAGCAGCATATCTCGCACGCAGCCACCGGCGAAGTAGGCTGTATGACCAGCGTCGGCTAAGCGGGTGATGGTAGCGAGGGCTGCTGTTTTCAGGTCGGACACAGGCCTATTTAGGCAGAAGAATGATTATTTTGCAGTGTAATTATGCGTGTTCTTCAGGCGCCAAATAGGCTTGCAAGCATTAGTGCCACAAGGTATGTGCCTTCTCCGCCTGCGACACTGTGACGCTGAGTCCTGTGTTATTACGTGATGAAACTATCTAGCTTGTTAAGTCCCAAACAAGTCATCCTCGATTTGAAGGGTGAGACATGTGCCCATGCGCTGGTACATATGGTCGATCATCTTGTCTCGCGTGGCTTGCTTGATGCCAGCTTGCGCGATGAGGTGTTAAATCTTCTCGAGGAAAGGGAAGGCCAGGTCAGCACGGGCATCGGTTCTGGGGTGGCTATACCGCACGCCTTCTCAGATTCTATTGATCATGTCATTGCGGTATTCGGCCGGTCTAGTGAAGGAATTGATTTTGAGGCGATCGATAATGCTCCTGTGAATTTGGTGATGTTACTCATTGTGCCTCAAACACAACGCAACATGCATTTACAGACGCTGGCAGCTATTGCCAAAATGTTTCATAATTGTTCTATTCGGCAGCAGCTCCATGATGCCCAAACGGCAGAAGATGTTTTAGGTATTTTCGATTCAGATTCCTCCAGCGTCCGTGCGGGAGGCGAAAACTAGCGGGGCGGTTCAATCAGCAGGGTAAACCAGATAATATTTTAGATCATGATGATACAAGAATTAGAGGGGGTAATGTCTCAAGCACTGAATACTGTGGGTGTTGATTTACCGGAAGGTTTCCAGGTGCAGGTAGAATCGGCTGCGGATTTACGCTTTGGAGATTACCAAAGTAATGCGGCAATGATTCTGGCTAAACGTCTGCGCACCAATCCTCGTGAATTCGCGGCCAAGCTCATTGAGGTAATGGAGCTTGGCGATCTTGCGGTGGCAGATATCGCGGGTCCTGGATTTATTAATTTCCGAGTTACTCATTCTGCATGGAGTAAGCGGATGTCGTCCTTGCTTGGTGATGACAGGCTTGGGGTTGCTTTGGCCAGTCCCACACAGACGATCGTGGTCGATTTTTCTGCACCGAACGTGGCCAAGCCGATGCACGTTGGCCATATTCGTTCGACGATCATTGGCGATAGCCTGTCACGAATCGCTCGTTTTCTTGGCCATGAGGTTATCACTGATAATCATATTGGTGATTGGGGCACGCAGTTTGGCATGATCATCCATGGCTGGAAAACGGTGCTCAAGGAATCTGATCTAGAAGCTGATCCAGTTGCCGAGCTGTTACGTGTGTATCGCACTGTCAATGCACTGTGTGGGGAAGACGATGCGGTGCGAGAAACTTGCAAGCAGGAGCTCGTTAAGCTGCAAGGGGGTGATGCGGAAAACCTCAAGATTTGGGAAAAGTGTGTTGATCTCTCTAAGCAAGGCTTGCAGGGCATCTACGACCGTCTCGATGTTGGTTTTGATCACTGGTATGGGGAGAGTTTTTATAATGACAGGCTCGCGCCACTCGTTGATGAAATGCTTGAGAGTGGGGTGGCTCGTGAGAGTGAGGGTGCCGTTTGTGTGTTTTTTGATGGTGATGCAAAGCTTGATGATAAGCCGGCGATTGTTCGCAAAGCTGACGGAGGTTTTTTATATGCGACGACCGATTTGGCCACCATCGATTTCCGTGTGCAGCAATGGCGTGCAGATCAAATATGGTATGTGGTAGGTGCTCCACAGCAGCTGCACTTCCAGCAAATTTTTGAAGCCACTCGCAAGCGTGGACAGAATCCCAGCATGCACCATATCGCATTTGGTTCGATTCTTGGTGAGGATCGCAAACTGATGAAAACGCGCAGTGGTGACAATGTTCAGCTGGTCGACGTTCTCGATGAAGCTGTTGAGCGTGCCGATCGGGTGATAGGTGAGAAAAATCCAGACATGGACGCGGTTCAGAGAGCTGAAGTGGCTTCGATTGTAGGCATTGGTTCGGTCAAGTTTGCTGAGCTTTCTCAGCATCGAATGACCGATTATGTGTTCAGCTGGGATAGAATGCTTGCCCTTCAGGGAGATACCGCACCCTATTTACAATACAGCTACGTGAGGGTTCGTTCTATTTTTCGCAAGCTCGACGGCCAGATGAATATAGACCCGTCTGCCCTATCGATTGAGGCCGATGCAGAAGTTCATCTTGCGCGTATGCTGGTCCGCTTTGGCGAGACAGTGCCGATATTGCTCGACGACTTTAGGCCCAACCTATTGGCCAATTACCTGCTTGAGCTGGCCAAGGCATTCCACTCGTTTTTTGAGGCGTGCCCAGTGTTAAAGTCTGAAGGAGATACCCAAAACACACGCCTTGCTTTGTGTGAGCTAACCAGCCAGGTGCTTGAGAAGGGGCTTGGCTTATTAGGTATCGAGGTTCCAGAGCGGATGTAAGCTGACTTTTGACCCGTTTTCACGACTTTAGAGAGATTTGTTTCTCCCCGAAGAGCTGTTTGCTTTTTTGTTGGGTTTCGGGCTGTGGTGCTGGTTGGAGGAGCTTTTTGTTCTCTCAGCTGATGGCTTGTTTGCCGTCTTCTGTGACATCTGAGGATTGGCTGTGGAGGGGCTCATTTTTTGCCTGTGCGAGTCAGTCGTGAGAGGTGACGTTATCCGGGGTGAACTTTGCATGGAACGCTTTTGGTCATGATGGGTGACTGTAGTTTGTTGCTGGCTATCTTGTTTGTTGTAACTTTGTTTGTTGTAACTTTTTTTACTGCTGTGATTGCCGCGACTAGGAGCTGATCTTGTATCATGATCACTGTGCTTGTATGAGCGGTGATCACTTTTAGGGGTATAGGAGTGGTGTCCAGATGGTTTTGCGCAGGTAACGTAGCGACTGCCACTTTTGCGATACCATGTGCTGCCATGGTTGTAATAACGGTTGCCGCCCACGTAGGTGGTGCGATAGCCGTAGGGCAAACTCGATATGCCGTTATAGTGATGAGGCCTGCCTACGTTGCCATGGTATCCATGCGGGCGAGAGCAGTGGACGTAATGGTTACCACTGCGGCGGTACCATGTGCTGCCATAATAGTAATAGGGGCTGCCGCTAACGTAAATGGTACTGTAGCCATGAGGGAGAGTTGTGAATATTGTGCTACTTGAAGAGCCATAGCTGCCTTCATAGTAGTTGGGGTCAACACAGGAGCTCAGTGATAAAATGCCTAGAGCTGTCAATATGGAGGTGAGGAATGCGTTGTTCATACTTAAGTAGACGTAATGGAACTGATATTATTCAATTTTTTGTGAGAGAGTTCAAGGATCTATAAAATAGGGCTTTATGATTATTGTCATTCCTTCAATGGGGGTAAGGCATGACTTGTTTTTGTTACAAGGGGATGGTTTTTGCGTCTTGGGTGAGATGCTGATGCTTGCAATTTTGGCATAATGTGGCGCAATGGCACTCGTGAATACGGAACATTGGATCGCAGCGGATCAGGCGCATTGCTGGCATCCTTTTACCCGCCAGGATGATTGGGTGAGGGGAGAGCCTGCCGATCCATTGGTCTTAGTCGAGGGTGATGGTTCATGGCTGGTTGATTCTGAGGGCAAAAGATATATCGATGGCAATGCGTCTATTTGGACCAATGTACATGGGCACAGGCATCCGTTGATTAATCAAGCGATCATCGATCAGCTGGCTAAGGTTGCCCACACCAGTTACCTTGGTTTCGCTAATCCGCGAGCAAGTGAGCTGGCCGAACGATTATGTGCCCTGTTTCCGCCCAAGACCTTGGAGCGCGTCTTTTTTTCTGATGATGGATCTACGGCCGTTGAGTGCGCTCTTAAAATGGAAATCCAATACCGGATTCAGACGGGGCAGCCAGAGCGTGTTCATTTTATCGCATTTGATCAGGCTTATCACGGTGACACGATGGGGGCGGCGTCACTTGGGGGAGTGGGGGAGTTTTTTGACCAATTTAGAAAGTTTGGTTTCCCGGTAAAACACCTCGGAGGATTAGACGACCTTGAGGCACTGGACCATGAGGTGATTGAGAAAACGGCGGCGGTCATTATCGAGCCGTTGATTCAAGGAGTAAACCAGATACGTCCATGGCCAAAGGGAATGCTTGCGAAGTTGAGGCAGTGGTGTGATCGCCATGGGGTGCACCTTATCCTTGATGAGGTAATGACGGGCTTTGGGCGAACCGGTAAAATGTTTGCCTGCCAGCATGAAGAAGTCATTCCAGACTATTTGTGTTTAGCCAAGGGTCTCAGTGGTGGCTATTTGCCACTGGCGGCAACGATGGTGCGGGGTGAAATTTACAATGCGTTTTTGGGCGGGGCTGACAAGGCGCTTTACTATGGTCATAGCTATACAGCCAATCAGTTGGGCTGCGCGGCAGGGCTCGCTAGTTTGAGGGTTTTTGAGCAGGAGCATACACTTGAGCAATTACCGGAAAAAATAGAGTTCTTGTCTGACCAGCTCGCTAAGCTGGCTGATGATGAGCCCCTCGTTTACGAAGTGAGGCAGTGCGGAATGATTGCTGGAATTGAACTCCGTGGCCGTGATGGCCAGCCCTTCGATCAAACCTGGAGGATAGGCGAAAAGGTATCGGTCATGGCCCGTGAGTATCAGGTTTTAACGAGGCCCATTCTGGATACGTTGGTCGTTATGCCGCCACTGTCGATTTCCATCGATGAAATCGAAATACTCTGCAGCGGGCTTGGCTCAGCGATCAGAGACTATACGGGCATGCACGATAAACAAGATGAGGTTCTGTGAAGGCGCCGAGAAACAGAAACGCAGCTCATCATTTTGATCAAAAAGAATCATGAATCGACAAGCATGAATCGCATAGCCATCGTTGGATCAGGTGCTGTCGGGGGTTATTATGGCGCTCGTCTTGCAGAGGCGGGCTTGGATGTTCATTTCCTGTTAAAGACCGATTATGAATATGTGCGCAACCATGGCTGGAGCATTGAGAGTGTCGATGGTGATATTGAGTTGCCATTGGTAAAATGTGCAAAAACAAGTGAGGAAATAGGCCCGGTTGATTTGGTTATCATTGCATGGAAAACCACTTCCAATGTGCATTACCAAAGTATTGTCGGGCCGCTGATTGGTGAGCAGACAGAGATTTTAAGTTTGCAGAATGGCTTGGGGAATACTGAGGAATTGGCACGCATTTTTGGGGGCTGGAGGGTGTTCGGTGGGCTTTGTTTTGTGTGCATCAATCGAACCACACCGGGTCACTTATGTCACAGTGCCTCAGGGATGATCAAGGTGGGTGCTTTTGAGTCTAATGCGGGAACGGTTTCAAAAAGGCTGGAAGCACTGGTCGAGATGCTCAGGAGCGGTGGGATTAATGCGCATGCTGTACCTGAGCTTGAGAAAGCTCAATGGATGAAGCTGGTATGGAATATTCCCTTCAATGGCTTGGCCATTGCCGAGGGTGGTCTTGATACTGAAAAGTTATTGGCTCGACCAGAGGTGGAAGCCCGCATTCGCAAGATCATGCACGAAGTACAGGCCGTTGCGGAGGCCCTCGGTTATCCTATTGCTGAGGATTTTCTTGATCAACAGATTGAGATAACAAGGCCAATGAAGGCATACCAGCCATCCAGCATGATTGACTATATGGAAGGGCGTGAAGTTGAAGTGGATGCTATATGGAGGCAGCCACTCTTAAAAGCTCGGTTATTAGCAGTCAAAACCCCCGAAATAGAGCGTTTATTGGGTGAAATAGAGCAGAGGGTTGAGGAGAGGAGAAATTAATAACATTTTGTACGAGACAATTTAACGAGACTATGGTTTCCAGTAGCCGCGCAACTAGAGAGTAGCCTTCTCGTTGCTACATTAAATAATCCTTATATATAATTACAGATGGAAACAGTAACAAAACGCGATCTCGTTATTAAATTGAGCAACAAAACGGGAATTGGCCAAGCTGAGGTTCTCAAGGTGCTTGAAACCTTAATGGAGACCGTTACCAGCGAGCTAGCTAGCGGCAATGCAGTGGTAATGCGTAATTTCGGATCTTTTCAAGTGCGTGAGATGAAAGGCAAGGTAGGACGTAATCCTAAAAATCCTGGCCAAGATATGAAAATCCCGCCTCGTGCCATCGTCAAGTTTAAGCCAGGCAAGGAAATGAAAGAGAGGGTAGCGCGTATCCTGCCCCTCATTCAGCAAGGCCAATAGAAAGCTCAGCAGAGAGCCAAACATATCCATGAGTATTGAGTCCAAAAAACAAGAGCTGCTCGAGGAGCTAGGCTTTTTTCATGATTGGACTGAGCGCTACGAGTATGTGATAGGTTTGGGCAAAAAGCTCAAACCATTCCCTGCGGAAAAGCAGACGGAAGATCGGCTCATCAAAGGGTGTCAGTCTCAAGTATGGTTGGATGCCTCACACCAGGACGGAGTGATGCATTATATAGCCGATTCAGACTCTCTGATTACCAAGGGCATGATTGCGCTGTTTGTCCAAGTGCTCGACGGTGAGACGCCAGATGCGATTCTACAGGCAGATATGCGATTCATCGATGAAACCGGCCTGAAGGAGCATTTAGCGCCCACACGAGCCAATGCTCTCAATCTGATGGCAACACAGATGAAACAGCGCGCGCTGGATTTTGCCAGTTAGCAAGCCACAAGCCAGTTAGCACGGCACAACAGAGCGATCACCTCTGCTGCTGCAGCCAGAGGTAGATTTCTTGAGCTGATTTTTTGCCGACTCCAGGAACCGACTCCAACTCCTTGGCGTCGGCATTTCGGATGCGTTTAACGGAGCCAAAGCGCCTCAACAGCGCTTCTTTACGTTTTGGCGAGATGGCGGGACAGTCATCCAGTAGGCTCTCGCGAACCCGCCTCCGCAAGAGTAGTTCATTGTAATTATTGGCAAAACGGTGAGCTTCATCACGCATACGTTGCATGAGTTTGAGCGCGCCTGAGTCATGAGAGAGCAGCAGCGGTTCACTGATGCCGGGTCTGAAAATTTCTTCTCGTTGCTTAGCAAGGCCAATAACGGGCAGGTCGTGTAAACCAAGACGCTGCAGTTCTCGCACAGCCATGCTGAGTTGCCCTTTGCCACCGTCAACGATGACCAGGTCGGGGATAAGCAAGGGGGATTTGCCCTCTCGAGCAAGTCGACGAAGAGCCTCAAGCGGCTGTTCTTGGCTACTCTCAACGTCAGGAATGCTATTTTCGAGTAGAATGCGTGAGTAGCGCCTCCTGACGACCTCTGCCATACTGGCGAAGTCATCTTGGCCTTGGACTGTTTGAATGCGATAGCGCCGGTAACTCTTGTTTTCAGGGCTTCCATTTACAAACCGAACCATCGAGGCGACAATGTGGTTGCTCGAAACATTGGAAATATCAAAGCACTCCATGATGTTGAGTTCGTCAGGCAAACTGAGTGCCTCTCGGAGTTCTGCCAGGTCTTCGCTGGGTTTCACCGTGCTGGGCACGGCACCCCCACTCCGGGTAAAACTTCGTGTTGGACTCAGGGTTTTTTCTAAGTTGTCGATGATGTCGCGGAGGCGGGCCGCTTTTTCAAACTGGAGCTTTTCTGAGGCGTGCTGCATTTGCTCACGCAATCCTTGCAGGCGATCTTTTCTGCCTTTTCCCTCGAGGAGGGCGACGGCCTCCATGACACGAGAGCGGTAATCTTCTTCGGAGATCTTGCCCACACAGGGGGCACTGCATGAGCGGATGACATCAGCATGGCAGTGGCGATATTCATTTTCACTGGGTAATCTAGGTCGACAGGTGCGCAGGCCGAACTCACGATTAATCCATTCGAGGGTTGCCTTAATGGCAACAGAGTGAACAAAGGGGCCAAAGTAGCGTGCGCCATCGTCCTTTTTTAAGCGAGTCAGCATGAAACGAGGCAGAGGATCCTTGAGCTGAACTTTCACCATATAGAAGCGTTTGTCATCGCGCAGGCTGACATTGTAGCGTGGGCGATACTGCTTGATGAGTTTGCTTTCTAGAATGAGGGCTTCTTGCTCATTACGTACGATCTGAAGGTCAAAGTCCTCAATGCTGTCAATCAGGGCGCGGGTTTTGCGGTCAGCCCGCATTTTGCGGGATGGCATGAAGTAGTTGCCGACACGTTTTTTAAGGTCGCGAGCTTTGCCTACGTAGATGATGCCGCCCAGGCGGTCCCGCATCAAGTAGACACCGGGCTTGTGCGGTGTGTCTCTGAGTTTTTGCTGGATCTTGGGTGTGCTCATCGATTGCTGCTACAGAGAGTCAGGTTGAATGTTTTGTAAATCAAATGCTATGAGAAGACGATGATTCTTTGCCCCAACAAGTTTATGGCCGGCTTGATGGCTGGCAAGCATGCTCTCACCCTGCGCCTCTTGTCATGCCGTGGATAAAAAGCCGCTCAAGGTTTTCCTTCTCGCAGGGCAATCCAATATGGAGGGGCATGCCAGTATTGGCACGTTTGAGCTGGAGCCAGGCTGGACTGGCGTGGCTAGCTTGTTGAATTTCCAGTGCTTGCACACGAGGGAAATCGGACTACAATGCTTTTGAAACAATTTCCATGAAATCTAATATTCTTACTTTCTGCCTGTCTTCTGTGGCGATGTTGGCTTCTTCCTATTCTCTGATGGCCGCTGACGCTGATTTGGTTGATTCGCCTGATACGGTTGATAACACAGATATTCTTGAGATTCTTTGGATGGGGGGATTCATGATGTATCCTTTGGCCGTTTTATCAGTGATCTGTGTGGTTTTAATCCTCGTCTATTTTTTCACGATTCGTCGCAATTCCGTGGTTAGCGATAAATTTATGAGCACTGCGGAGGCGCTTATCAGAAAGCGCGACTATCTAGGTTTGGTGGCACAGTGTCACAGGCAAAATCAGAGTGTTGCCCGCATCACGGAGAAAACACTCGATTTCATGACCAAGAATACGGGCACGACTTTTAAGGAAGTTCGGGAGGTCGCCCAGGCAGAAGGCTCTCGCCAAGCAGGTATCCTTACTCACCGTATTAGCTACCTTAATGATGTGGGAACCATTGCGCCGATGACTGGTTTGCTGGGCACCGTGATTGGCATGATCCGGGCATTCATGGAGATCGCGAGCGGCAACTATGAGGGGGTGCATGCCAATAAGCTGGCAGAGGGAGTTTATCAAGCGCTCGTCACCACTGCAAGTGGCCTCGTTATTGGTATTACGGCTGTTATTTTTTACTCTATTTTCCGCGGCAGGGTGCAGAAATATATTGCCGAATTAGAGGCTGCAGCCACCCACTTAATGGCATTGCTCGCCGCTCAATACAACCGACGTGGGGGGATGGCTCCGCAGCCGGTTTATTCAGACGATCCAGACGATCATGGCTATGGCAATGATCAATATGGCGCGCGCGGGGATCAGCGAGCTGCGACATCGGCCCCAAGACCAGGCCCAAGACCATCCAATGACAGCCCAGAGATTCACGGAATGTAGATCGAGCGACCCTTTTCTGAACCGATGAAATTTCAAACAAGAGAACCTGATTCCGCCGATTTTCCACTGGCGCCGATGATCGATGTTGTCTTTCTGCTGTTGATCTTTTTCATCGCGACGATGCAATTTTCTCAAAGTGAGCGTGAGCTTAATGTGTCCGTTCCTGTTGCTGAAGAGGGGGCTGATGCCAAGCAAACAGTAGGGGAAATTATCGTCAATGTGCGTGAGGATGGAGGTGTGATCGTGGACAATAGTGAAATGACACAAGACCAACTATTTGGTAAATTGACCCGCATTGCAGCAGTGCACAAAAATCAAGCCATTAGAATCCGAGGTGACGGTAAGGTTGAATATCAGAGAATTGTGGAGGTGATTGATGTATGCCAGAAAGCGGGAATACCTAATATCTCATTTGCCACCCAGGTGCAGAAAAAGCGGCAGTGAGCTGTGATTTTTTATCCAAGTAATTAAAACATCCGATTTAATCGATTTCTTCTATGAATATTAGCGTGCGCATACTTTCCATGGCTCTGTTGACTTCCCTGACACTGGGGTTGCTCAGTTCTGTAGCCCGTGCTCAGGAAGCTCCGCTGGTTTCCGATCCAGCACAGGATCAATTTGAATTTTGTAAACAGCTCTATCGAGAAGCTAACAATACCGAGGATCAGGCACTCAAAGTGGACGCTTATCAGCGGGTTATTCCTCGTCTGATGACATACATTGAGCGTTATCCAGACCACGTTAATACGCAGGCCGCCAGTTATTACCTAGGTGAGTGTTATTACCAGTCTGGATCTATTGATGATGGCAAGAGGGTGCTGCATGGTGTGGTGAATCGTTTTAGAGAAGGCCGCTATGTAGCGCTGGCATCGAACAGACTTGGTTATGATGCCGTAAATGAGAAAAAGTACAGTCAGGCGGCTATTCATTTCGGCCGGGTAGCCACGATGGCGACCACGGCGCAAGAGCGTTTTCGCGGTCGATATCAAGAGGCTTCATGCTTTCGTTATGAGGGCAATATTGACGAGGCCATACAATCCTTCTCTTTGGTAGAGGCTGCCGAAGAAGCGCCAATCAATTACCGGGAGAGCGCTCGGTTGAAGTTGGCACATCTTTATTTGACCAAAAAAGAAAATGATAAGGCGAGAGAGAAATTTGAGGCCTTAATGAAGCCTGAGGTTGAGGTCAAACTGCGTATTGAAGCGACCCTCAATGTAGGTTTGTTAGCGCTTCAGAAAAAAGAAGTTGAACTCGCCGCAGAATGCTTTGAGGCGGTCTTGCTCTCTAGCGAAGATAATTTCAAACCAAGCGCGCAGGCAGCTTTGATGAATAGCATGTACACGGCTAAAAACTATCAAGCTGTGCTGGATGTGATGGAGCGTGGAGAATATCCAGGATCACCTGCTACGGAGGCAGTCAAATACGCCATTGCTGGCCGTAGTGCTTATCAGCTGAAGTCATACGAGGAGGCGATCCGACTTTTTTCTCAGGCAGAGAGGCAGGTGCCAATGTCAGCAGAGGCCTTTGAAGCGAGCTACTTCCGCCTGCTTTGTTTCTACAATATTAAGGGGACAAATATTCCCATGCAGGTCGATGCCTTTCTAGAAATATACCAAGGTCAATATCCCAAGCACGAGAGGATTCACAAGGCGCTGCTTATGAAGGCGGAAACATTGTTTGATACCGAGCAACACCGCGAAGCTGCATCTGCCTATAACCAGATAGATTCGGAAATTATTGGGAGTTCAAATCAGGCCAACCTCTACTACAAAAGAGGTTGGTGTTTATCTTTGTCAGGCGATCATAATGGCGCAGTACGTGACTTTACATCGTTTCTAGCGAGGCATGGTGATGACCCGCGTGCACCTGATGTCATTGCGATGCGCGGAAAGTCATTTCTTGCGCTCGGTGACCGTATTTCTGCGCTCAAAGATTTTGATTTGCTCATTGAGCGTTTTCCAAAAGACAAGCTGGCAGCTCTGGCATGGCAAAACAGCGCAAGGATTAGAAAAGAGGATAAGGATTATGCTGATATGATTCGCCGATATGCGGCTTTGCTCAAGGGTTTTCCTGATCTTGGAGAAGATACTATTGCCAATGCTCATTACTGGATCGGGTGGGGTAACTATCAGATCAAGAGATACCCCGAGGCTATCACTGCATTGGAGAATGCATGCCGTCTCGACCAAGCGAACTATGCTCAGCGTAGTGGCATGCTCATCATTTACAGTGCCTATTCGATGAAGGATAAAAGCAGACTGCAGAAAGAGATCGATACCCTCACTGAGCTGGGGCATCAGGATAAGATACCGGCTTCTATTTTTCGATGGCTGGGGGTTCAGTGTTTTAACGCCGGTGATATGAAGGCCAGCCAGCGATATCTGTCTCAAGGAGTAAGCCTCGATGATCCGCGTGCAACACCCCAAGCCTTTTGGAAAATGCTGGGTAAGGCTTTTGTTACCGCAGGCAAGTATGAAGAGGCTATTGTAGCTACTACTAACTTTCTCGATGTTGTGGAGCAGCCCTTTTGGAAGGCTGAATCTTTGTTAGATAGGGCCGAAGCCTATCTGGGTTTGGAAAATCTCGAGGAAGCAAAAAAGAGTGCCGAGGAAGGGCTTGAGCTCAGGCCTAAGGGTATGGTGAATGCTCAGTTGCGCATGATTCTTGGAGATATTGCCTACAACACCAATGATTTTGCTGCAGCTGCAGCATACTATGTCGTGGTGGTTCAGTTGTTCGTTGATGATAAAGAGCTAAGGGCTGATGCACTTTATAAATCTTACGATGCCTTGATGAAAAAAGGAGATCAAGAGGAAGCCGAGCATTATCTCAACACCTTGAAAAAAGAATTCCCCGCTTACTTGAATGAGCGTGAGCCTGCAGCTGTAGACGAGCCCTGAGCAATAATGCGCCGAGCATCAAATGCAGAGCAGTAGTCGTCGAGAGGATTTTCCAAGTGAACAGTTAACGCACAGGCCGTGCGTTGGGATTAATCGTACTGTTGTTGGATTTTTCCCATGGGTCGGCATGACTAGATCCCTCCTTGCCAAAGAGTTCCTCTGCTCTTTTTCCTGCGGGTAGGCAAATGACAATTGGCTTCATTTGTCGTCCTTGGGCATCGTAGCGGTATCTTAGATACCTTACTGGGTATTCTTGTTCGAACGGCTTTTTGGTTTCAGGATCAGTCATGGTCTTGGTTCTTTTGACTCTGGCATCAAACATGTCCTCCGCTACTAAGTTTCCATCTCGCTTGTGGTAACCGTAAACAATGCGGTATAGCTTCGTTCCTGCACCGTCATAGACAATGCCACTACGAAGCTTACCAAAGGCATCTTTACGATAGACGATGAGCATATGTAATACCCTGTCCCCGCCGCCTCCAGGACGGTCACCATAGGTGCGACGTTCGATAATCCGTTCATCTGGACTGCGACGAAATTCGGTATAGGTTCCATCTTCATTGTGCATGATGCGCACATTGTTTTTGGGAGCATCCAAGCCAGCCCGATCAGATACGCCAGCCTTTAAGCTGTTGATTGCCATCAGTGATGCAATCAACAGGATGATTGGCGTTGCTACGGTGGTGGCAGCCATGGGCCTTTTTTTAAAGATTGTATTCATAAGTGCCAGATACGAAGCTACCGCCGTGGGTGAATATTCCAAGCCATAAGATCATGATCTGGAAAACACGTCGTCAGACATTAGACCTGAGCCAGGGCGGAATCGTCATGGGTATTTTGAATGCTACACCTGACTCATTTTCAGATGGAGGGAAATATTCCTTAATTCATCAGGCGCTTGGTCGGGCGATGGAAATGGCCGAAGAGGGAGCGCAGATTATTGATATTGGTGGTGAATCCACCCGCCCTGGGGCTCGTGCGATCGATGTTGCCGAGGAAATTGAGAGGACGGTGCCTATCATCAGGGCGCTGCGAGATGAATCTGATATATTGATTTCTATAGATACCTCGAAGGCAGCGGTTGCTGAGGCGGCCATCGATGCAGGAGCCGACATCGTTAATGATGTAACGGGAATGCGAGATGCTAAAATGGTAAGGCTATGTTCCGATGCTGGTGCTGGTGTCTGCGTAATGCACATGCAGGGTGAGCCGCGTACGATGCAGCAGAACCCTTGTTACGATGAGCGGGGGGGAGTGGTGTCAGCCATCAATGCGTTTTTTGCTGAACGGCTTGTAAGCCTCGAAGCATCTGGCATGAATCCAGATTTCATTTGCCTCGATCCTGGTATTGGTTTCGGTAAATCCTATGAGCATAATTTGGAGCTGTTGAGGAGTCTTGGTGATTTGCAAAAGACCAGGCCTATTCTTCTTGGCGTATCACGCAAATCCGTCATTGGTAAACTAACCGGCGAGGAAGATCCTTTGCGGAGAGACCGTGCCACAGCTATTATGACAGCTCTAGCTTTCAAGAGGGGTATCAGCATTCATCGCGTGCATGATGTCAAAGGGGCGGTAGAGGCTATTCGTATTGCGCAATCTCTTTAGTCTTGAGTTAAGGCCTGATGTTAGTAGGTTTCGACTCATGTTTAAGAGCCTGTTTTTAACCTCGCTGCTATGTTCTTTTATTACTTTGGCTTATGCCGAAGATGAAGTGGCTGATCATCAAGAACCACTGTGGAGTCCATCAGTTGGTGACTCCTGGACTTATAAAGTCTCTGTAGAGGTGGCTAAAAGCACCACACTTCCCTCTGGGATTCCGGGGCAAAAAATCGAGGAGCTAGAGGGTAAAGTCCGTGCAACGTATGAACAGACTGCTGTATACCGTGGTTTTTTACCTCTCTCTGAGGACGGCCCTAAAGCGCACGCTTTCTATTTTTCCAATGGCGAACAGCTTGAGGAAATCCAATACATGCTGATTGAAAAGAATGCGGTGAAAGCGCTCGGATCCAAGCAGGAGGGGGAAAATCCCAAGAAAGTCATCAGCCTGAGCAAGCCTATCCCAATCATTGATTATGGATGGAAGGGTGGAGAGGCTTTTCCCGTTGTGATGGATCAATCGATAGGTGGTAAAAAAATGCGCATGACCAGCTGGTTTAGAGCGA
>Ga0213861_10001815_pt1 | contig 18710 bp, 22 predicted proteins | sample PICome_4_FD_160110 | JGI IMG/M metagenome (GOLD analysis project Ga0213861, IMG submission 160110) | Coastal seawater microbial communities near Pivers Island, North Carolina, United States - PICO131 | ecosystem: Environmental > Aquatic > Marine > Coastal | place: USA: North Carolina... | reverse complement strand
TTTTTCCATAAAATGTAATATTAATACTATATGCGCTTGTAGCTCAACTGGATAGAGCGCCTGACTTCGGATCAGGAGGTTCTGGGTTCGACTCCTAGCAGGCGCGCCAATAACATCAACCTTTATTTGATCTTTCTAATTAGTTGATGGGAACAGAGTCTGGAACGACTCGAGTACAGAACATGGACATAGAAATCAGTCTTGTGTAGCCATCTTGTGTATTCATATATGTTCATCGGTAGCGTTCGATGAATGTTCTATTCGTTTCATTCTGTCCTCTAAATTGCAAAAATAAGAAAATAAACAGAAAGAGGAATAAATGAATAATCAAAAGGTTAAACTTACTAACAAACTAGTTAATGGTTTTAAATCAAATACATTTACTGCTGATGGTAAAAAAGGAAAAGCATATTTCATTCAAGAAGAAACTGCTCCCGGTTTAAATTTAAGAGTGCAGCCAACTTGGAAAGATAAACAAGGAAATGAATTTCAAGGAACTAAAACTTGGATCTTTAGACATCACAGCCGTAGAGATAAAAATGTTAAAGATTGGAAGATTGGTAGAGCAGGAGATATAACTCTTGAAAAAGCTAAACAGGAAGTAAGTGCATTAAAAGTTAAACTAGCAAAAGGAATTGAGCCATCTGTTGAGAGAAAAAAGAAAGAAGCAGAAGAAGTTCTAGGAAGTTTAGTAAAGAAATATTGCCAGACACATTTAACAGTTTCAAATGGTTTTAGACAAAACACTATTACAGGAATTAAAGATTGTTTTAGAGTGTGGATATTTAGAAAAACAAAGGACCTATCCTGTATCAAAAGGTTTATAGATAAAGATATTTCAAAACTAAAAATCACTAAAGTTGATAAAGATTTAATAAGAGAAATCCATAAATCTATTGGATCTACGGGTAAAACATACGCTGCTAATAGATTTGTAGCTTATTTAAAGATGTTTTTTACATGGGCTATAGAGAATAAATATTTCGAAAAAGAGAACCCATGCAAGATTAAAAAAGAACTTCTATTTCCTGAAAAAAGATACGATGGAAGATTGACTAGCGATGAAAGAGAAAAAGTTTATGACAATGCTATCTTAATTGATCATAGAAGTGGAAGATTAAATTTAGATCAATATGTTTTAAGAACCCTGAGGCCTGTTGAGTCGCTGCTCGCTGCATTTCAACTTGCTTCTGGAAGAAGAACTAAATCAGAAGCTGCTTGTATAAGATGGGACATGATTAACTTTCCATTAAAGCAGATCACGTATGACCAAACAAAAACGTCGAAAAAAAATGAGAGATATACTTTTCCGCTTGGTCCTAAAGCCATTGAGATATTGCAGCTGATCGAAAAAGATAGATTGAATAATCCAGATAGTCCGTTTTATTTTGAACTTGGAGATTTAAGAATGAAATATGTTTTTCCATCAAGAGTTTATGGAACAAAAAGTAAAACTCCTTATGTTCAAACTATCAAACAAACTTGGAGAAAACTTTTAAAGATGGCTGGTGTTGAAAGAAAACTTAAAAATTATGCTTCACGTCATACTGTTGGAAGTATTGTAATCGAGGAAACATCAGATCCAAATGCAGTTGCTGATATTCTTGGAACTACAGTTGAAACTGCCCTGGGTTATGCTGCAACAAGTCAGGGGAAAGTTAGAAGAATCTTGGATCAGATTGATAGAAAGAAAACTCCGGAACCTTTGAAGATTGTAAAGTAATCTAGTATAAGTTCTGAATGAGTAAAGTTAGTTGGGAAACTGTACTCTCGAAATGTAAAGAACTGGATTTAAAACCAGAAAGCGTTTTGAAGATAGTACAAAGAATGTCAGGTAAGGGGCGAAAAGAAACTCCAAAAGAAGTTTTAAGAGCGTCTTGGGTTAATGATGTTGCGTACCATGTTTATCACAGAGTTGGAACGGACCATGACAAGAAAGTTCCAAATAAAACAATCATTAGAAATTATGTAAAAACTCCCCATTACCGCGAATGCTATAAGTTATTTAATCAAAAAGAATGGGATGAGCTGCCAACAATTAAAAAATCAAAATTTTCAAAACCTATCGAAAAAGAAAGAGCGTTAGTTGAAAGACATACTAGTAATTGCGAAAAACTTTTATTGTCCCCAACAGGAAAACAAACACTTGCATTTTTAATCATGTCGGGTGGTAATATGTTAGAGGTTCCTGGTACTAAAGAACAATATTTAAAAAATTTAAAAGAGGGTTTAAAGAAAATTAAAAGACCTCGGCCAACTAAAAAAAGAAAAACTTTTTTAGAAACAGTTGGATTCAGGATTGTTGGAAAAAAAATAGTTAAGATTTAATTCATCGGGCGAGTCCGATCCATATTCCCTACAATGACAATCACTACAATATAAAATAAAAATTCCTACGTTAGTAATAACAACCTTTCCGGTGGCGGTTTTAGTTACCTTCTACTGCTACCGGTTAAAAAAAAATTTTTTATTGGAGAACAAAAATGATTAGAAAAGATATTTACAACGACAAAACAGTCAAAGAAGACATAAAAGAATCGAGAAAAAAATTAGCGTCAGAGCCAGACGAATTTGAAGTTATAGAGCTGCCAATTTTACTTCAGCAATTTGAAAAAGAATTAGAAAAAAATCCAGACCTCACATTCAGGGAATTTTATTACGATAAAAGGACTGAAAGAACGCCACTAAAAGACGGTGGCGTTACTGGAGATACTTTAGTCGAGGGTTATGGAGATTTGATTGATGCCTGGGTTAAGAAAATTGACCTTGCCGATCCGGAGGAATCTTTAACTGAATACATAAACAGAGTTAGAAAATCAGAGGAGAAATCAAATGAGTAAGCAGCTTGAACTATTTCCTGTAACCAAACCTGAAGTAAAAGTTGAGCAGAAAACTCCAAACAATAGTGCTGAATATTTTTTAAATAAATCAAAAATAAACCCATTGGACAAACTTCCAGCAGCAATAGCAAAAAATTTTAACAAGTATGATGCGGAAGACGGTCAAAATATTGTTGTCGGTGCTAATGGTCAGTTGATGACTGAATCAGAGTTAAAACAACAAGTAAAAAAGCAAACTAAAATATCTACTGGGAACATGTCTGACTGGGACGCTGTTAAAAAGGTATCAGAAAAAGATCCCACTGAAATGAAACAGATTAAAAAAATTTTACTTAAAGAATACAATAGAAGTGGTACTAAAAATTTAAGTGATAGTGATTTAAAGATTATTAAAAGAGGCAAATATTCTGAACTACTTAAATCCACGGTAAAACCTGTTGCGCCTATTGCACCAATTGTTCCAATTGTTCCAAAGGAGCCAGAAATTCCACTTGAGATAAAAATAAAACAATTTGCTGACGCAAGATTAAAAGCAAAACAGGATTTATGGGATAAAGAGCATGGCCAGTTTGGTCTATCAAATTTAATGAGGCCAAAATAATGAGCAAAAAATATTATAGAGCAAAAGAAATTCAGGAAGCTTACGGAATAAATCCGAGCACTTTATCGAGACAACGTTGGGGTCAATACGGTCTACCTTACAGCGTTGTTGGACGTAAACCAGGTAAAAAAACAGGCGGTATAATTTTATATAACATTGATGATGTGGAGGAATATTTGTCTAAGCACAAAAAGAACCCACGTTATTAAAATTTTAACAAAAAGAAGGATTAGAAATATGTCAAAAGAAAAAATTGTATTCGATAATGCGACTACACAAAAAACATTAGAGGATAATAACAAGACCTTAGGTGAATTAGAAAGTCAGGGTGTAAGTATCAGTAAACCTGTAGCAGGTCAGTATGTAAGAATTAAACCCGGCACAAAATTCGAGGATTTAGTTTGGGTTAATATTGCTTTCCATACAGACGCTGTTTCACAAAAAGAAACCCAATACATAATCAAAGGTGAATCTTTAGAAGTAGATCGTAAGCTACAGAATATTTTACAGTCACTTATTAAACCATGTATTTTAGTTCCGTATCAAGACAATGGCGGTAACGAAAGTATTTGGATTGTAAAGCAGCCTGCAAAAGGTCAATCAAGTATGACTAGCCACAGTTCATCTATTAAAGCTGTAAAGGGAATGTTGGACGGGTGGAGAATGGTTTGGTTTAAGAATTTAAAAGTTGGTTATTGTTGCGAAAAGCCAGAAGACCAAGACGCCTTTGAGGATTATCCGTTTAGTGATTTTACACAATCTGAATTAATTAATTTTGCATTTGATGACGATATTGTGACGTCAATGGACCATGATTTAATTAAAGATTTTAAAGGAAAGAAGAATAGATAATGAACTTTGAAACAAAAAAATATTTGAAAGATTGTAGACCAGAACTTTTATTAAAATATTGGTTTAACTGTTGGTCGTTTAAAGACCCTCAAGAATATCAAGACATTGGTTGGGATTGGGAAGAAGAAATTGAAGAATTTATTAAAGACCCTGTTTCAAAAACAATAGAAGCAATAAAAAGTAACCCAGAAACTTGTTATTGTTGTGGAAAGTTTAAGGACCCTCGACAATTAAAGCACCTAACAAGGGGGGCTAACTAATGAGATTAACTATTAGAGGAAAACACATTTACGGTAATGCAAAAACTAAACATGAAATGCTTGAACGCTTACGGGACCAGATTGCATATATTAAAAAACTTCCAGACGAAGCTAAAATTCATAATACCGGTGACGACTATATTGAATTTACTGTTGAGCCCGAAGACAAGGACGACAGAAAGTATTTTAAAAGTTTAGGGTTTGGGAGGTTCTATGACTAAAATTAATAAAATAGATAAGGACAAAATGATCCAACACTTGAGAGAAATTTCAAAGCTATCTATGAAAGCGAATATTAAACATCACACAGTTATTGAAAAAAATCTCTCTCATACAATCGAGATAACAAAATTTATGAAAGAAGATCGAGCAAAAATAGATAGGCTCAATAATGTAATCGATATCAAACAAAGAGAGATTGATGAGTTGAATTCAAAAAATATGGACTTGCTTTGGGACGCTGCACAAATGGAAAAGGAATTAATTACGATCAAAAAAGAAATCGAAGAAGATGAAGTGAAAGCTGCTCAAGTACAAAAAACTCTTAAACGATATTTTAAAAAAGAAAGCACTGATAACTAATGAGTGTATTTCTTAATTTTCTAAAAAAATCCTTTGACCGTGTTTTAATTTGCGATTCAGAATTTAGATATGCTGATGAAACAAAAACCGTAATAGAAAAAGTTGTTTGTTTTGTTTACAAAGATTTATTTACTGAAGATAAATTTTATTTTTGGGAAGCTGACAAAGAATTAAGCCATCCTCATTTTGATTATCAGAATGTTTTAGTAATTCCATTTAACGCAGTAGCCGAGGGCCATGCTTGGTTGCGCTTGCTTCACGGTAAACCGATAAATTGTTGGGACACGTATGTTGAAAATATCAGACTGTATAAAACCATGAGAAGTGGTCCCGGAGCACTTGGGTTGTTAAGCACGGCTCAGGCTTACGGGATAAATGAAACAATGACCAAGGAACAAAAAGATGAAGAAAGGGACCTGATAATAAAAAATAAAACTTACACAGAGGAACAGAGAAAGAGAATTTTAAAGTATTGCTTAGATGATGTTGAGCTAACTGAAAAAGTATTTCGAAAACAAATAGCAGACATTGAAAAGAAAAATAAATTATTAACCGATGAAGATTGCCATAGAGAATTGACACAAATTATGTTTAGAGGAGCCAGTCAATTAAACATAGCACAAGTTGAAAGAAACGGTATTCCGTTTGATGTTCCAATGGTTCAAGAATTTAATACCTACTGGCCGCTTGTGAAAGATCATCTAGTCAAAAAATATAATGAATTAATAAATGTGTTTGATGAAAACGGTACAGAGAAAAACGAATTGTTTGAAGCTATGATCAAGAGAAATGGCCTATTTGCTAATTGGAAAAGAACATTTAATTCCGGATCATTGGTTAAGGATTTAAAATACGTTAAAAAATTTTCAAATTATCCAGATATAGCCAACTATATAAAAATAAAATATTTCCTAAACTTAAATAAACTATCATCACTGCAACCGGGTTTTGACGGTAAATCAAGAGTAGCATTTAATATGTTTGGTTCAGAAACGGGTAGGTGTCAGCCATCATCATCTAAGTTTGTTTTCGGTGGCCCTAAATGGATAAGAAATTTTATTAAACCATCATGGGGAAATCATTTAGTGTATCTTGACTATTCACAGCAAGAAGTAGCAATTCAAGGATATCTGTCAGGAGATCAAAAATTAATAGACACTTACAAAAAAGGTGATGTTTATATTGAAACCGCAAAACTGTGTGGGCTAGTTCCAGATTATGCAACAAAAGGCAGCCACCCAAATGAAAGAGATATTTGTAAGATATTATTTTTAGCTCAAGGATATGGAGCAGGTGCCGGATATGTAAAAGGTCAACTGGGTATAACGATGTTAAAAGCAAGACACCTGTTGAATATGTTTAAAAGAATTTACAGAGTTTATAACAACTGGATTGAAAGACAGGTTAAGTTATGCGCTATCAAAGGTAGAATGACAACTTGTTTCGGGTGGCAGCGTTATCTAAATGGTAAAGCTAAAGTCGGAAAAGATGGAAAATTAAAATCAATTAGAAATAGTTTATTGAACTGGCCAATCCAAGCGCATGGTTCAGAAATTTTAAGACATGCTTTAATTGAATTAAATAAAAATAATTTTGAAGTTAATTGTCCAGTACATGACGCATTTTTAATATCAATTCCAATAGGGGAATTTGAATCAAGATTACATGAAGCAAAAAAAATAATGATGGACTCAGCTGCTGCGGTTTGTGGGCCGATAAGAGTTGGCGAAGAAATAATAAAAGGAAATTATAATCAAGGAGGAAGTGATCAAGATGACTTTGAAGAAATTTGGAAAGAAATTAACAATTATAAAACCTACACCGATGTTGCAACTCAACCTACTTCACTTCAACAGTAGCTGTATGTTTTATTATTAATAGTATTAATTATTTATAATAGTAGAATGAGCAACAAAGATCACAATTATCAGGAGGTGTATTTCACGATGGGACCAATAAGTATTTACCAATTCGCTGAATTTTCAAAATGTGGAATGGGTGCAATTAAATTATATCAATACATAAAAACCAAAGAGGGTTTAACAAGATCAAGATGGGTAAAGGTTGACAATGTAAACGCTGAAAAATGGTTCGGCTTATCTTCCTCAAGTAAATGGAGAGCCATTAAAAAGTTAAGAGAAAAAAAGTTAATTGAAGTTGAAAGTTCAAATGGTCGTGCTCCTAGAATAAAAATAGTTTGCCCGAAGAAAAAAGTAAATTAGTCCAATAAGATTTATTGAAAAATAAAAAATAATCTTCTAGAATCTAGCAATAGTTCTAATCCAACTTTTAGCCCCTGACCGCCCAACCGGTTGGGGGTTTTAAATTTGAAAAAGTTTTCAGCAGCCATCAAAGACCCCTTTTTGTTAGTTTGAGTTAGGGTGAAAAAGTTGTCTTTAGTTACCTTTACTCACCTCGAAAAATCCCAGGTTCCTGAATAAATATGCGGTGTTTTTTGGCGTAGGTTAATAAATATTTCGAGGGAATAATTTAAACAAACATTTTAGAATTCGAGGTAACTGCTACATGGTTCCGGAAGCCTTGAATCCTTGAGTAAAATTTAGTTTTTTGGTAGGCTAACTTATGTTTTGGGCGATCATACTTTCATTTTTCTGTGTGCTTGGGTATTTAATGCTATCAACAAATCCTGGAAATAAACTCATACCAAATAAAAATGTTAAAAGACATTTGCTAGACCTTGCGACTGCATATGTTGGTGGTTTTTTATTTGTTGTAGTTGTTAGATTATTTGAAAGTGGAGCAGAAGAAAGAAGCTTTAATTTAATGAGACAAGTTTTTAGAACTGATCGTTTTGGCAGTTGGCATATCGGTGGTCATAACCTTACAGATTTTATCTTTGCTTTCATTGTTACATACATAATAATTTTCATACGACACCAGTACAAGAAAATATAAGTGAAAAAGATTTCTCGAAAAGAAGCTAAAGAGAAAAAATTGATTTATTATTATACAGGTGTTCCTTGTATTAACGGCCATATTTCAAAAAGGTTAACTAGAATTTCTACGTGTTATCAATGTGAATTAGAAAGATATAAAATTTATAAAAAAACTGAATTAGGAAAAAAAAGAAGAAAAACTGCAAAAAAAAAATATAAAGCTGGTACCGGAAAACTTTTAGAAACCTGGGGTAAAAGATTGAACTCTTATTTAAAAGCCAAAGGATTTAAAAAAGAAGTATCATTAAGAAAATATATAGGGTTAGGCCCTTTAGAGTTTAGAAAACATATTGAAAATCAATTTGATGAAAATATGAATTGGGATAACTATGGTTCTTATTGGCATTTAGATCACATAGTACCAATTAGCTATTTTGATCCAAATGATACAGATCAATTAAAAGTAGCACTCAACTATAATAATTTAGCACCACTAGAAGCAAAAAAAAATATGATTAAGAGCAATACATTTAATAAAGCAGATCTTGAACTGTTATTAAAGAAAACTGGATTTGAATTATAAAAATGAAAAAGATTTTATTACTTATAACTGTTAGCTTATTGTTCAGTGGAAATGCTTATACAAATGAAGAAATAGATAAAGCTTTAGAAAAGTGTGCCGATACTCAAATAGCATATGGTAATATTAAAAATATAGATAAATCTTACTATGAAGATAATGAAATTTATAAAATTATGCTTTCAGAAAAAAATGCACTTCAATTAAAGTATGATGAAGTAGCTGATATTTTTACAAAAACCTATAAACAATATTGGGCAGATAACCCTAGACCTCGATCCCCGACAAGAGAAAATATAGCTAATTACAATTTTGAAGATTATCGAAAAGCAATGGATGAGTACGATAAAAAAGAAGAAGCTTATTTAAAACCATTTACAGACAAAATGTTAAATGCAGAAAAGGAAGTAAAAAAACAAGAACTATTAGTAAAAGAAACTATTTCAATGTTAGTAAGAAAAAAGATTGGAACTCTTACCATACAAGAAAAAGCTAGATTGATTAAAAATTACACTAAAAAATTTACATTATGTGAAAAGGCTCACGGTAAAACTCCTAGAAGTTTTATGTTAGAATGGGGCTAAATATCAATTTAAACAAAGGAAGACTTTACTCTATGTATTTGTTACGATCGACTATGAGATTCATATATTTGGCAATACTAACTTTGGTATTAACAGGGTGCGCTAATGCTCCTGTTGGTTGGGGAGGAAAATATGAAATCATACAATCTAATTCTAAGTCAGTCACAATTAAATACGATACAATCTTAGGTGCAAACGCTATTTTTAAACCTGCAAATGAACATTGTGCAAAACACGGTAAAGAACCTGTGCCGACTACAAAATCCATTCAGTCTCTAGGAATTGCGCTACAGACTTTTGAATGTAAATAAAGCGCTACTAGTCACCCGTCAAAATGATACCTGATGTTACCTACGGCCGTAGGCCGGTAGCCAGCGGCTTGATCCTTGAGTAAGAGTTAAAAATTCTGTAGTCTTGTATATATTTTCTAAATTCTTATGACTAAAATTGTTTACATACTTACTAACCAGTCAATGCCTGACACAATTAAAATTGGCATAACTGATAATTTGGATAGAAGAATAAGAGAGCTAGATAATACATCCACACCCTTGCCATTTGAATGTTATTACGCAGTAGAAGTGGAAGATGCAAAAGCAATTGAAAAGAAAATCCATGAAGGATTAGATGATAAAAGAATAAGACAAAGCAGAGAATTTTTTAATGCAACACCTGAGCAAGCAAAAGCTCTTTTAGAAATTGCAGAGGTAATGGGTGGTAAAAACGTTACACCAACTGAAGATATTGTTGAAACACCTCAAGACAAACAGGCCCTTGATAATGCAAGAAAAAAAAGAAAGAGGTTTAATTTCAGTATGGTTAATATTTCTGCAGGCACTATTTTAAAATTTGTAAAAGATAATTCTATTACGTGTGAAGTAGTTGATGATAGCAAAGTAAAATTTAGGGATAAAGTAACATCATTGTCAGATGCAGCAGATATTATACTTAGGGAAATGGGTTATGATTGGGAAGGTGTTCAAGGTCCTTTATGGTGGTCACATGAAGGCAAATCTTTAAAAGAACTTAGAATAGAATTTGAATAAATGACAAAACTTCTAGAGCCGGTGCTGCTAGTTTCTAAACCACGAAATAGCGGAGGCACAGTACTGGCGATAGCCAAAACTAAGACTGGGGTTGCGTCTGTTTTTTGGAATCCTACAGATAAAATTTGGGTAGCATCAGAAAACTCTGTAGGAGATGTTTTAGCGGCTGCACCTTGTTCAGCTAAACTTTTAATGGAAGAAGAAGTTGATTTATCAAATACAGATCTTTCAATATTTGAAGATTAATTTTTATGACACATTATCGAAAATTTCTAAGACAGATTAGAGCACATAAAAAAATTAATAAATCTACTATCGTTAGCAATAAGTTTTTAATTAATAGAGATAATAATATTAAAATTTATTATGCTCCGTTTGATTATGTTAATTCTAAAGCAAAAATAATGATTGTGGGTATTACCCCTGGATTTCAACAAATGCTGCAGAGTTTTCAGGTAATCAATGATGGTAAATCACTAAAAGAAGTCAAAGATCAATCTAGTTTTAAAGGCAGTATGAGAACCTCTTTAGTTAAATACTTAGATGAATTAGAAGTTAATAAAAAATTAAAAATTAAATCTTGTGAAAGTTTATTTAATAAAAATAGCAAATATCTTCATTCTACGTCTTTAGTTAAATACCCTGTATTCGATAAAGGAAAAAATTATGCAGGTTCGAATATTTTAAAGAAGAAAATACTTCTAGAATTTATTGAAAAAAACTTCTTACAAGAATTAAAAACTTTAAATAAAGCTATTATCATTCCTTTAGGAAACACTGTTTCCTCTACAATTGAATATTTAAACAATAAATATGATCTTAAATTAGCTTGTTTCTTAAATGGGTTTCCTCATCCCTCAGGAGCAAATGCTAGAAAGAATATTCAGTTTAAAGAAAATAAATCATCAATGATTAAATTATTAAAATCTAAAAATAAGATATAAATAATTGTTGTTGCAAAAATGCAATTAATAATAAATTAACTCGTTAAAGTTCTTTATATTTGTTACGTGCTTAACGACAAAACAAATCCTTAGTTAAAACAACTCGTTAAGGATTTCACTATTTTCAATATCACTTAACGACTTTAAGTACTTTTTTCAAAATCTTTGTGAGAATCCTTAATTCATAACAAGTCTTAACGAGTGTAAAAAAATTAATAAATCTTAAGTAATAATTAAAGAATATTTGATTAACTGATTAGACTCTTCATAATCGATTTGGTATTAAACAAGCTCAGACCTTTTTATGAAAATTGAAGACATAACAAATAGTTTATCAAAATTAGCAAACAAAATTGAAGAAAAAGAATTTATTTTTAAATTTATAGAGTCATTTAATTTCCCTAAGTCAACAATAGCACGATTAAAAAAAGGAGATAGAAACTCTTCTGTAATAGAGGGCGATCTTATATGGAGAGATAAATTATTTTTTATTAACGCAAAAAATAAGAAAGAAGATTTACACATATTAATTAACGAAACAAAATCAAAACCTGAAATAAAAAAATTAAAAATTAGATTTATTATTGTTACTGACTTTTCAATTTTATTAGCAATTGATACAAAAACTCAAAAATCTTTAGAGTGTAAGATTAAAGATTTACACAAACACTCAAGCTATTTTTTACCCTTAATTGGGGTTGATCAATACCAAGGATCTGAAGAGAATCCTGCTGATTTAAAAGCTGCAAGGGAGATAGGTAAATTATACGACCAATTACTGATAGACAATAAGGGTTTAGATATAAATAAATATAGACAAGATTTAAATATTTTTTTTTCCAGACTTTTATTTTTATATTATGCAGATGATGCAGAAATATTTGAGAAAAATCTTTTTTTAAAATGTATCACTGAGTTTTCAGATAAAGATGGAAGTAACTTAGAAGAATTTTTTTATCAACTATTTGATGTATTAAATTCAAAAGACCAAAAAAATACCCCCCATTATTTTTCAAAATTCCCTTACGTAAATGGTTCTATTTTCAAAGATAAAATTAAGCTTCCTAAATTTACAAAAAAAACTAGAGATATGATTATCGATGGTGGCTCATTAGATTGGCATATAATTAATCCAGATATCCTGGGTTCAATGCTGCAAGCGGTAGTTAGTCCTGAAGAAAGAGATGAAGAAGAGATGCATTATACTTCAGTACCTAATATCTTGAATGTTATTGGGCCTCTCTTTTTAGATGATCTTAAAGCTAAAGTTGAAGAAGCCTCTGATAATGAAAAGGCTCTTAAAAAAATATTAAGATATATTTATAATATAAAAATTTTTGATCCTGCCTGTGGATCAGGGAATTTTCTTATCATTACTTATAAACAACTTTGCACATTAGAAATTAGTATATTCAGGTATTTGATAAATTTAAGCCCAGATGATTGGAAAATGTCTGTTTCAGGAATCAGCTTAAATCAATTTTATGGAATAGAAAAATCACATTATGCAGCTGAAACAGCAAAGCTTTCATTATGGCTTGCAGAACACCAAATGAATTTAGATTTTAAGGAAGTGTTTGGTGTTTCAAAACCATCTTTGCCAATAAGTGAACTTGGTAATATTGTTTGTGAAAATGCAATTAAATTTAATTGGGAAAATTTTTGTAAACTAGAAAGTAAAACAGAAGAAATATTCGTAATCGGAAATCCACCTTTTAAGGGATACAGGGCAAGAACACCTCAACAAAAAGAGGATGTTTCTCATTATTTAAAAAAGACCTCTTCAAAAATTGATTATGTTGTTTTGTGGTTTTTTAAAGGAGCAGATTTTATTTTAAAGTATAAAAAAGTTAAACTTGCATTTGTAGCAACAAATTCAGTGAACCAGGGTGAACAAGTTGATTTGATTTGGCCAAGAATTTTTAATCAAAATATAGAAATAATATTTGCAAATAAATCTTTCAAATGGAAAAATTCAGCAAGAAACAATGCTGTTGTAACAGTATCTATTATAGGACTAGCATTAAAAGAAATAAGATTTAATAAATTATTATTTAAGAATGACAAAAAGATAAATGTAAAATTTTTGAATGGATATCTTCTTGATAGTAAAAATATTATAGTTAAGAGCTCATTATCTTCATTATTTAATCATCCTAAAGTAAATCATGGGTGTATCTCTAGCGATAATGGACACTTAATTTTAGACTCGAATGATAAAGCTAAATTATTAAATGAAAATTTAAGTTCTCAAAAATTTATTAAGCCATATGTTGGTGCTACTGATTTTATAAATGGAACTAAAAGATGGTGTTTGTGGATTGATGATAAAGATTTAGATGAAGCAAATAAAATACAATTTATTCAAGATAGACTTGATAAAGTAAAAAATTATAGACTCAACAAGTCAGATTATAAATGGGCCGAAAAACCTCATAAATTTGTTGAGGACAGGCATCAGGAAAATGATGCACTCTTCGTCCCTACACCTACAAGTGAAAGAAGAAATTATTATCCAATTGGTTATTATGAAAAAGGAACAGTAATAACTGGACCTAATCAAGTAATCTACAAACCTCCTTTACATTTCTTTGCAATTTTATCATCTAGAATGCATATGCTTTGGGTTGAAACTGTCGGAGGAAAATTAAAAACTGATTTAAGATATTCTATATCAATTTGTTACAATACTTTTCCTGTACCTGAGATTGATAATAAGACTCAAAATATCCTTAAAGAAATCTCTATGAAAATATTGGCCGATGAAAGAGAAAAGCATTTTGAAAAAACAATTCTAGATTTATATGATCCTGAAAAAATGCCAAAAGGATTATTAAATCTTCATCAAGAAATAGATATAATTGTTGAAAAATGTTATCAATTAAAACCTTTTTTAAATGATGAAGAAAAACTTAAATGTTTGTTAGATATGTACGCAAATAAATCTCCAGAAAGTGAAAGACTACTATAATGGCTAATGTTGTTGGTGTTCAATACGAGAGAACTGGCAAAAGTTTAGATATTGATAATCTTGGAATGAGAGAAATGCAGAGACGGGCGTACTCTGTAAGAGAAAATAGATATATCTTAATTAAAGCACCACCTGCCTCAGGAAAATCTAGGGCGCTGATGTTTCTTGGTCTTGATAAAATTTACAATCAAGGATTAAAAAAAGTAATTGTTTCAGTTCCGGAAAGAACAATTGGAAAATCTTTTTCAAGAACAGAATTAAAAAAGTTTGGATTTTTTACTGATTGGGACTACGATGATAAATACAACCTTTGCACACCTGGAGAAGAGGGTAAAATTTCATTATTCAAAAACTTTTTATTTGATGAAAACTCAAAAATATTAATTTGTACTCACGCAACTTTAAGACATTCTTATAATCAATTAAAAGCAGAGGATTTTAATAATATTTTATTGGCAATTGATGAATTTCATCATGTTTCTGCCGATGAAGCTAATATTTTAGGAAAAGTTTTAAATGGTATAATGAGTAGTTCCTCTGCTCATATTGTTGCTATGACAGGATCTTATTTTAGAGGAGATAACATTCCTGTGTTAATGGATGAGGATGAGGCTCAATTTAAAAAAGTTACTTACAATTATTATGAACAACTTAATGGTTATAAGTATTTAAAATCATTAGGTATAGGTTATCACTTTTATCAAGGTGAATATACCAGTGCAGTAAAAGAGGTTTTAAACTCTGATCAAAAAACAATTATTCACGTTCCTCATACTGGAGCGAATGAATCTCTTAAAGATAAAGAGCGTGAAGTTGGAAGTATTCTTGATGTTATTGGAGAGTATGAGTCTAGGGATCCAGAAACAGGAATAATTTATTTAAAAAGAAAAAATGATAACAAAATAATTAAAGTTGCTGATCTTGTTTGTGAAGGAAGAGAAAGAGAGCAAGTTTTAGAATATTTGAGAAATATGAGCAAAATAGATGATGTTGATATCATCATAGCAATGGCAATGGCTATTGAGGGATTTGACTGGCCTTACTGTGAACATGCATTAACAATTGGGTATCGAGCTTCCCTTACCCAAGTCATTCAAATTATTGGTCGAGCTACCCGTGATAGTGAAAACAAAGAACATTCTCAATTTACAAATTTAATTTTAGAACCAGATGCTAGTTCTAATAAAGTTTCAGTTTCTGTTAATACAATGTTGAAAGCTATCTCTGCTTCATTGTTAATGGAACAGGTCCTTGCACCAAATGTAGATTTCAAAAGTAAAAAAGAAGGAAAACAAAAATACATTAAAGGGGTTATAAATATTAAAGGGTACAAAGAGCCCTCTGAAAAAGTTAAGAAAATTATAGATACTGACCTTAACGATTTAAAAGCCAATATGTTTCAGGATGAAAATATACTGCGAGCTGCAGCGGGTGGCACAGATCCTAAAACTTTAAATAAAGTCCTTATTGCAGATTTTATTCAAAAAAAATATCCAGATTTATCAAGGGATGAAAACGAACAATTAAGACAGTATTTTATTGCAAACACATTAATTAAAAGTGGAAGTGTTGAACAAAAAGGAAATACTAATTTTGTAACAATGGCAAATCAATTTTATGATTTGGATGATCTATCAATTGATTTAATTGATACTATTAACCCTTTTCAACACGCATATGAAGTTATGTCAAAAAATATTACACCTAGGTTATTGCAAGCAATTAATAATATCATTCAATCACAAAAAATAGAAATGACTGATGGTGAGGCTAAAAGATTGTGGGTTGAAGAATTACCAAAATTTAGGAAAGAATATGGAAGGTTGCCAGATATTAATTCAATTAACGATAAAGAAAAAAGAATGGCTGAAGCTATCGAGTATTTAAAGAGAAGAAAAAGAGAACTAATGAATAAAAAAAATAATTAGTAAATTTTTAACTAATGATTAATTACGAAGAGGATTTACTAAAGATTTTCGAAGAGGACAACGATCAAATACTCAATACTCCTGCTAGACCATCAACACCCTCTAAAGATCAAAAATTAATAGACTCATTTAGTGAAATAATTTCTTTTGTAAAAATAAATAAAAGAGAACCAGAATCAGGTGATGATATTTCAGAAAGGAAGCTAGCTGCTAGATTAGCACAGATAAAAGCTGATCCTAAACTTATGAAGACATTAAAACCATTTGATAGTCAAAAATTATTAGGGGAAATAACAGAAATAAATTCAATCGAAGATATTTTTGAAAACGACCACTTGAATATTTTAGATGTTTCTGATGAGGAAGAATTATTTGATATAAAAAATTTTAGTTTGGAGAAAAACAAAACAGATTTTGTTGCAAGGAGAAAAACTTGCAAAGATTTTGAAAAATTTAGACCATTATTTGAAACTGTCCACAATGATTTAAGACAAGATAAAAGAAAACTTTTAGATTTTACAGAAAAAGATCTAAACCAAGGTAGGTTTTTTATTTTAGAAGGGATAATGGTTTATGTAGACAAAGTTGATCTAGTTATTAGAGAGTTTAGGGACAAGACTCAAGGTACCAGGAAAAGGCAAGATAGTAGAATTAGATGCATATTTGAAAATGGTCTTGAGTCAAATATGTATTTTAGATCTTTACAAAAATTACTTTACAAAGATGGTAAAAGGGTCAGCGAAACTAATGAAGAAGCTATTGAGGCATTTGAAAAAAACCTTGGTTCAGCAAAAGATTTTACAGGTTACATATATGTTTTAAAATCTTTAAGTGAAAAACCTGAAATTAAAAAAATCCCTAACTTTTATAAAATTGGTTTTTCAACAAATAGGGTCGAGGAAAGAATTAAAAATTGTGAAAATGAACCAACTTTTCTTAATGATAAAATTGAGATTATGAGCGAGACACCAATTTATGGTTACGCTGCAAGTAAAATTGAAAATATTGTCCAAAGTTTTTTTGCTGCCAAAAGATTAGAAATCGAGATAGCAGATAAAAATGGTTATTTGGTTAAACCCAAAGAATGGTTTTCAGTTCCTTTAGATATAATTCACTTATCTATAAATCTTTTATCTGAAAATAAATTAAAAGATTTTGTGTATGATGCTCAAAATGATCAGATATCCGAAAAGATAAGATAGCCACGACTTTTTATATTTTAAAGCTAATTCCTGAGACTTGATCCCCGATTATTCAGCCTATAATATCGATTAAAACAAAAGGAGAAATATGGATAAATTTACTAAAGGAATATTAACTGTAATTGCAGTTGGAATAATTGGATTAAATGTTCAGATGATGAATGGTGGTGGATTCATTACTAAAGCTCATGCGGTAGGAAATGTTCAAAAAGTTGCTATTTGTTCTGAGAGTGGTTTTCGTTGTGCTCATGTTGGTGGAAGCTCAATGTTACATGTTAAAAGTAGTAATTATTAGAAGTCGTAATTAATCCTCGCTACTCGCCACTAGTTGCTAGTGACTAGTGGACCCTGTTTTTTGTGTGGATTTTACCGTCCGCTAGAACCTTAATCCAACGTCCATAAAGCAACCTAAAAAATCCTATCCCTTCGAGGTAGATTATATCAATGCCTTTAAACCTATATTGCATTAGACGGCTTTAACTTGCTTTGCGTTGGCATGGTAACAGGTCTTGCAGATTGAACCCGTGTTATATTCAAATTCAGAAAACATAATCGTGAAATCGGTCCTTGCGATCTCGGTACGGTTATCACCACAGAAAATGCAACGGTCGTGAGATACGTTTTCAAAAACTGATTTATGATTTTCTTTTCCCGTTCCTCTATACCAAGCCATTTTGAAAATTTTTTTTAAAAAATATTTTTACCTTTCATTTTAAAAATTTATATTTTTTTTTACTAATAGTGAATTTTTTTAATTCAGTTATTCAAAAAGTTTTGGGTCCCTTTAAGTCTATGAATGTTAGTATTAAACACCAAGTAGAAGCTACTCCCAAACTATTTAAGGTATATTGATTAATCAAACATAAACGAGTTCTAAGACTCGATTGGGACCACTATCGAACAGGTGAGTCATGCGAACCAAGGCGAGTAACAGCGAGCCTGTGAGGGCGTTTTAGATTCAAAAGTCATCCAAAAATGCGAGTTCAAAATCCGCATAAAGACTCGTTTATTTGTTACAGTTATAAATTGTATTAATAGAAATATTAAATGCGTTTTTACTTTGTTTTCTTAACGTTCTAATTTGCTTTCTTGTGTAATGGTTGTGTAGCCAGAATTTATTTGACGAGCGACTCCAGTTGTTGCTAGTATCAATCCAATTAGAAAGAAAAAATTCTTGGTGTATGACTTCGGATCAGGAGGTTCTGGGTTCGACTCCTAGCAGGCGCGCCAACTTATTCGCCAATATTTATTAAAGTTCCTTTCTCTCTAGCTTTATCAAAAGAATAATAAAATACTGATACTGCCGTAATTAGATATACAGCGTTCAAATAAAGAGCTTGTATAATATTTTCATAATCTACAGATTGATTAACTAAAATATTTCGTGTTTCTTCAAAGATATAAACTAATGGAAGAGCATAAG
>Ga0213861_10001813_pt1 | contig 18721 bp, 10 predicted proteins | sample PICome_4_FD_160110 | JGI IMG/M metagenome (GOLD analysis project Ga0213861, IMG submission 160110) | Coastal seawater microbial communities near Pivers Island, North Carolina, United States - PICO131 | ecosystem: Environmental > Aquatic > Marine > Coastal | place: USA: North Carolina... | reverse complement strand
GTTCAGATCTTCTGATTCTGGTACAAATTGGGATCAACTATCTCATTGGTATGGCGGTTTTGGTTATCAAGAAGTGCATGCCGATCAACATGCCATGACTTTTGACCCTTCAGATTCTAATAAAGCCTTATTTGGTCATGATGGAGGTGTTTCTTATGCCACGTCATTAACTGATGCAGCAGCTACTGGAACTTCTGGAATTGAACCTCGAGTTAACAACTATAATACATTACAATTTTATAATGGTGCTATTGGGCAAGAAGTTGCTAATGAAAAATTATTAGCCGGCGCACAGGATAATGGCTCTCAGTTAATAAATAATGCTTCTGCAGGAATAAATGGCTCTACAGAAGTTTCTGGAGGTGATGGCGCTTATGTGTTTATTGATAAAGACAATGAATACATGATTAGTTCTATCTATTACAATCGCTATTTATATAAAGATTATACTACAGGAAACGGGGTATATGTTATTGATTCTGATGAAGATTCAGGAGACTTTATAAACTCTGCAGCTTTAGATAGTGATACAAATTATTTATATACTAACGGTTCTGCGGGTACTGATTATAAAGTAAACGTTTATGCTTTAGGGGCAGGTTCTGCCACAAAAACCACTATAACTGATGCAACTTTAGATGGAACTCCAACCGCCTTTAAGCCATTAGCTTCTACAACCTTTCTTAGAAAACTTCTAGTGGGGACAGAAAATGGAAAACTATTTATTGTGTCAGTAAATAATTTTGGAGATACTTGGACACAAATTACGGGTCCAGGTTTTGCAGGAAGTATTTCATGTATCGAAACCGGAGCAACTGAAGATGATATTTATGTAACATTTTATAATTATGGTGTTTCAAACGTATTTTATTCTAGTAATGGAGGATCAACATGGCAAAATAAAGAAGGTGATTTACCAGACCTTCCGGTTAGAGCTATTTTATCTAATCCTTTAAATAGGAATGAGGTAATCCTCGCAACAGATTTAGGTGTTTGGGGAACTGCAGACTTTAGTGCATCTACTCCAGATTGGGCTCGTGCTCAAAATGGAATGAAAGATGTAAAGGTTACCAGTTTTGACTTAAGAATTGCTGATAATACTGTTTTAGCATCAACGTATGGTAGAGGGATGTTTACAGGACAATTTACTTCAGATGCAAGTACACTGTCTTTAGATAACGTTGATTTTAATGATGCTATTAAAGTGTATCCAACTATATCTGATGGTAATTTTAAAATTGCTGCTAGTAATGAAGTTAGTAATGGAATTTTAAATATTTACGATTTAAATGGTAGAGAAGTTTATACCTCTAAAATAGATTTCAATAGTAACCGAATACAAAATATTTCGCTTAATCAATCAAGCGGTATGTATATTGTTAAGTTTAAATCTGATACTAGACAATCTTCATATAAAATAGTTATTAAGTAATTAATAATATAGTATTCTAATTAAAAAGGGGTAGCGTTTAGCTATCCCTTTTTTAGTTAAATTACTTACGTAACTTCTTAAATATTACATTTTTTTACTGTTCTATTAATAAGGCCATTCTAGATTACAAGAAGATAAAATGCATTAGTTTTTAAAAAATTATTTGGGCGCCTGCCTGCCGGTAGGTATGTTACCACAAGGGTCGGACTTTACACTATATCTTTTTAAAGAGGTCATTGCGAGGAGTGAGTGACGTGGCAATCTGTTAAATTGTAGTAAGGCGTAAACTTTGGTTTTCTAAGCTTTAAAAAGGATGCCGTTCCAATCCCTGCCTGCCGGTAGGCAGGCCTAACGCGCTAATTGACCAATGTCGTTTTCATTCTAGAAGTGTTCTTTTACTTTGTAAAGTCTAACTGATGTAGCAATTGTAAATGCATAAGACATTATAGGGCTTCGTTTAATGTTTTCCCTTAGTTAAGTGGAATTAAAGACGGTAAAAACAAGCCAACCTATTATTCAGCAGCGAGGGTTTTCCTAAAGGAAAATTAGGTGCAATGCATTATGCACGTTGTTTAGGCGTAGGATTTTTGTAATACTTTTTTCTTAACCAGAAAGAAACACGAACTAATAATATCAATGCGGGCACTTCAACCAACGGGCCAATTACTCCTGCAAAGGCTTGACCTGAATTTAGTCCGAAAACTGCAATAGCAACTGCAATAGCTAATTCGAAATTATTTCCTGCTGCTGTAAAAGCAACCGAGGCTGTTTTGTCGTATTCTGCTCCTGTTGCTTTAGTAAAGAAAAATCCAATAATAAACATTAACGTAAAATAGATCAGCAAAGGGACTGCAATAATAAGAACATCCATTGGGATTTCCACAATCAATTCTCCTTTTAGCGAGAACATAACAACAATTGTAAATAACAAAGCAATTAAGGTTATTGGCGAAATTGTAGGAATGAATTTCTTCGTATACCATTCCTCTCCCTTTAATTTTACTAAAATAAGTCTGCTCAATATTCCCATTACAAATGGAATACCTAAATAAATAGCTACACTTTCTGCAATTGTCCAGATTGAAATATCTACAATGGCGCCTTCAAATCCAAAATAGGGTGGAAGAACAGTTATAAAAATCCACGCATAAAAACTGTACGCAAACACTTGAAAAATACTATTTAAAGCAACTAAACCTGCTCCATATTCGCTACTTCCTTCGGCAAGGTCGTTCCATACCAAAACCATGGCAATACAACGTGCCAAACCAATCAAAATTAAGCCGACCATATATTCTGGATAATCACGTAAAAACGTAATTGCTAGAACAAACATTAAAACGGGACCAATTATCCAATTTAAAATAAGTGAAATAGATAGGATTCTTGTGTTTCTGAAAACTTTTGGTAAGAGGGAATAGTTCACTTTTGCCAAAGGTGGATACATCATTAATATTAAACCGATTGCAATAGGAATATTTGTTGTTCCACTACTCAATGAATTTATGATGTTGGGAAACGTGGGGATAAAATACCCAAGGCCAACTCCAATAGCCATTGCTACAAATATCCACAAAGTCAAATTTCTGTCAAGAAAGCTTAATTTTTTTTTTGCCATTTTTATTACTTAATCTGTGAGCAAATGTAAAACAAATCAGTTACAATTGTCATACGTATTTGATGGTGTTTTTTAGCTTGCGGGTAATGTGAAAATGATTCTTTTTGCTTTATCAACTTTAATAGAAGATTACCCCAGATAATTCACTTTTCAGTTTTTATTGATTGAAGCAAAAAGACTAAATATAATCACATACAAGAATTAACACTATGATTTTTGAGATTTTGAATTGTTTCAAAAAGCTATCAAGGAATTCTCTATTCCTGCATAAGTTCAATCATCTTATCAACTTGTTTATCTGCGGCTATTAATGCGCCATCATGATAGAATAGTACCAGTTCTAGCGGGAGGTTGTTCCAAGCCAATTTGGCCACATTATCAGGACTAATATTATGCCTACCAAGGGTTTTGTCTGTAGGCCAGTCCATACTGGGGAAAGAGACATAGGCTAGCTCGGAGCATACAATTTTATCGGTTGTATTAACATCAAAATTAAAATCATACGCTTTACCCAATTGCCTAAAAGCCATTAAAAGAGCTTCTTTCCGTAACTCTTCATCTGTTTCTTCTGGAAATATTGGTCGTAGAATAGCAAAATCGTCGATATTCATAAAATGTTCCAGACTACTTAGTTGCACACCTGAACGTAAAGCTTCAATAATCTGATTTTCATCTTTCGAATCTGTATTTTCGCTTGAAGAAATTTTACCTGCATGTGCTTTTACATAGTCGTTATCCCATAGTTCCATATCGATAAGTTCGGCTTTACTGCCTGTCCATATCGCTACATGACCAAAATGCCCTGGTATAAATTTATCCGTTAATCGAAATGGCGTTTTCTCGAGTAATATATCTAATGGTTGAAGATTAGCTTGAATATTTTTTCGCACGTCTTCGTTGGCATATAATTTTCCCTTTCTCGATTCATATAAACCCATGGTATTGCCGAACAGTCCACTAATCATATCAAAACCCTCGTCTTTGGATTCTGAAATTGCATCTAATACTATTCTCTCGAATGCAACGAATTTTTTAGAAGCGATTTCATTGATTCTAATTTTCTTCACATAATTATAGGAAGGGCTAGATTCTATCAATAGTTCTAAATAGGCAAAGTCTAGATCCTCTTTTTCCAGTGGGATAGACGTCTTTTCTTTCTCATAAAACTCCAAAACACTTCGTATTCGATGTCGGTTTTCAATTGAGTTTGCTGCCAAGGTCATTTCGGCTAATTTATTGGCTATTACCCCAAAGCCCATATCTGGATCATTAATTATTTTTCTAAGTCTGTTATCCTGTTCGAAAAGCAAAGTTCCCAATAAATAATTATCGTGTAGGGTAAGAGCAGCACCTAGGGAAAGCATAATTCCTTTTAAGCGTAGTTGCGAATCGATATTGTATTTGGCCAGGGTTTCATCAGTGACCTCTGTTCCACATTCGTAAGCACCAGCAATAACGTAAAGTTCGTCTCGAATTTCGAGATAATCTTCCGTTCCTGTTTTTAAAATAATAAGATCTCGACTACTCAAAGGCTCGTCTTTATTAATGCTTAATCGATTCGCTACTTCGAGCATTTGCGTTCTTGCTACAAGGCTATATTCTACTAAAAGTTGTAATTCATCGAAATCTTCTTGGAAGAGTAATTCAGGAGCAAGTCCATTTTCTGCTTTTTGCGTAAGTTGAACAAAGCACGCTTCTTCTTTTTCTTTTAAATTAGAGTTGATATCAAAATAGTAATAGATAGTAACAAGTACTATAATCCCCAATAGACTGAGCGTAATATTTTTAAAGCTACTTTTCTTCATTCTTAAAATTTTGAATTAGATGATAATTATCAAAAATAGTCATCAAACTCTTAGCATCCAAACCTAAAGATTCTTCAAGCTCAATAACACTGCCATGTTCAATAAAGGAGTCAGGAATGCCCAATGTTTTTATAGTGTTTTTATAATTGTTTTCAGATGCAAACTCCAAAACTGCACTTCCAAAACCACCTTTAATCGTATGGTCTTCAACTGTAACAACAGTATCGTAAGTTTTAAAAATGGTGTGAAGCAGTCTTTCGTCCAAAGGTTTTACAAAACGCATATCGTAATGCGAAACATCTAAATTTTTAATGGCTTCCGAAACATTTTTGGCAATAGTTCCTATGCTTAAAACGGCAAGTTTATGTCCTTTTTTAAGTGCAACACCTTCAGCAATCTCAATTTTAGAAAATGGCTGTTTCCAATCTATAGTAATACCTCGACCTCTTGGGTAGCGAATGGCTATTGGTTGCTCTAAGCCTAATTGCGCGGTGTACATTATGTTACGTAACTCAATTTCGTTTCTAGGTGCAAATATGATGAGGTTTGGGATGCACCTTAAATAACTTAAATCGAAAACGCCGTGGTGTGTAGCGCCATCTTCTCCAACTAAACCAGCACGGTCTAAACAAAAAATAACTGGTAGTTTTTGTAAAGCTACATCATGTATAATCTGATCGTAAGCCCGTTGTAAAAACGTGGAGTAGATATTACAAAACGGGATTAAGCCTTGTGTTGCCATACCTGCGGCCATAGTTACAGCATGTTGTTCTGCAATTCCCACATCAAAAGCACGATCTGGAATTTCAGTCATCATATATTTAAGTGAACTTCCCGTAGGCATCGCAGGTGTTATACCTACAATATTTTTATTCTGTTTAGCCAATTCAACTATGGTATATCCAAAAACATCTTGATATTTTGGTGGCTTCACCTCAGTCGATTTTGCAGCTAAATCTCCTGTTTTGGCATCAAATTTTCCTGGAGCATGATATTTTACTTGGTCTGCTTCAGCTTGTTTTAAGCCCTTACCTTTAGTAGTTATAACATGCAGAAACTTTGGGCCTTTTACGGTTTTTAAACGTTCTAATTCTGAAATAACAGTATTAATATCATGACCATCAATGGGGCCGGAGTAGTCAAAATTTAAAGCTTCAAAAATATTATCTTGTTTTTGAGTGCCTTTTTTTACGTTAGTTAAATACTGCTTAAGCGCTCCAACACTTGGGTCTATACCAATGGCATTGTCATTTAATATAACTAATAAGTTAGCATCTGTAACACCAGCATGATTTAAACCTTCAAAAGCCATCCCGCTAGCAATGGATGCATCCCCAATTACGGCAATATGTTGTTTGTCTTCACCTTTTAATTGTGAGGCAATTGCCATTCCTAAAGCTGCTGATATCGAAGTAGAGGAATGCCCAACACCAAAGGTATCATACTCGCTTTCTTCACGGTTTGGAAAACCGCTTAAGCCACCAAGTTTGCGGTTGGTGTGAAAATTATCTCGTCGCTCTGTTAAGATTTTATGTCCGTAAGCTTGATGCCCAACATCCCAGATAAGTTGGTCTGTAGGCGTGTTAAAAACATAGTGCAATGCAATGGTAAGTTCTACAACACCCAAGCTGGCTCCTAAATGTCCTTCTTTGGTTGCGACTATATTAATGATAAATTCACGGAGTTCTTGTGCAAGTTGAGGTAAGTCTTTTTGGTTTAAAAGACGCAGTTGTACGGGTGAGTTTATATGTTGTAATAGACTTTTTTGCACGGAGCAAAAGTACAAGAATGAATTTGTATTTTTGCTATCATGATAGAACCTTTTGACGACACCTATTTTATGAAGAAAGCACTTCAAGAAGCTGAAGCTGGTTTTGAAAGGGGTGAAATTCCCGTAGGTGCCCTTATTGTTATTGATAATAGAATAATTGCTCGCGGACATAACTTAACCGAAACCTTAACAGATGTAACGGCGCATGCAGAAATGCAAGCCATAACAGCTGCATCAAATTTTTTAGGCGGAAAGTATCTTCAAAAATGCACTTTGTATGTAACGCTTGAACCTTGCCAGATGTGTGCAGGAGCTTTGTATTGGAGTCAGATTTCTAAAATTGTTTATGGTGCACGAGATCTGGAACGTGGTTGTATTAACTTAAAAACAAAATTGCATCCTAAAACAATTATTTCTGGTGGTGTTCTTGAAGAAGAGGCTTCGGCTTTATTGAAACGGTTTTTTGTTGAAAAGCGAAACTTGAATTAGTAACACATACTTTTGCGTTAGGGATTGCAGTGGAATCTATTTTATGACGTGCGAGAAAAAAGGCTGTAACGTTTAGTCCGACCCTTTTAGTAATACCCAAATATTAATACTTTTTACGTTTTTGGTTTTCGCGCATTTTATCTAAATTTTCTTGAGTAAGCATATAGTCTTTCACGTCTTTTCCCTTCCAGTGATGGTAAGAAAATAAAGGGAATACAACGAAAAAGACAACGACTACGCCAAAACCAATAAGTTTTTGGGAGTAGGCAACATCCAAAGTAAACCCTAAAAGGATACTTGTAAAGGCGGCTATTGCTGAAAGGGCTATTATGTATTTCATGTGTTTATGTCTATTGTTTTTTATAGGTTACATGTAGCATCCATTTAATCATTCCCTTTGGATCAAACTTTAGTTATGGATGTTTCATGATTTAAACTATTGGGTGAAGTTTATTAATTGCTGTCTGTATGCGGTTAATAGTTTGGATTTTGAAATGTAACCGTAGTATTTACCATTTTTAATAACGGGTAAATTCCATGCACCACTAGATTTGAATTTATCCATAATAACGTTCATCTTATCTTCGTCGTAGTTAATAATACCAGCATCGGCGTGCATAAGGCTTGCGGCTGTTACTTTGTCATAAAGGTCTGAATCAAACATCATGTGCCTAATATCGTCTAAACGGATAACGCCTAAAAATTCATGCTTATCATTTACCACAGGGAAGTGATTTCTGGAAGATTTTGCCACTGCATTTTTTAGAATGTCGCCCAGTTTCATGTCTGGTTTTAAAATGATAAAATTGGTTTCTATCACTTTATTAATATCTAAAACCATTAAGACGTTTTTGTCTTTATCGTGCGTCATGAGTTCACCACGTTGTGCAAGTTTTAAAGTATATATGGAGTGTGACACATAATATTTAGTAATGGCAAATGAAATAGCTGAAACGATCATTAAAGGCACAAAAAGTTCGTAACCACCAGTTATTTCGGCAATAAGAAATATAGCAGTAAGTGGTGCATGAAGTACACCAGCCATTAGCCCTGTCATACCAATGAGTGTGAAATTGGATTCTGAAACATGAAAATCCAAACCCATGTTATTAATTATTTTGGCAAAAGCGTTACCTAAAACACTTCCCATAACTAGTGTTGGGATAAAAACACCACCAACCCCACCAGCACCGAAAGTGACAGTCATAGCAATGGCTTTAAAAATACCGATACCTAACAATAGACCTATTACTATCCAGATGTTGGATAAATCTAAATTAAAAGGTGTTTTACCAATGGCGGCTAAATGATCCCCTTTTAAAAGGTTATTCATAATACCATAACCCTCACCATAAAGTGGTGGAATGAAATACAACATGGTACCGATGGCTAAACCGCCAATTAAAAACCGTACCGCTCTACTTTTAAATTGTTTAAAGAAATTGGTTATAGCGAAAAATACTTTTGAAAAATAAACGGATGCTAGGGCAGTAACTAATCCTAAAACGGCATAAAACCCGATGTCGTTAACTTGAAATTTGTCTGTAAGTTCAAACCTTAATAACACATCAGTTCCTAAAAACATATAAGAAGTAACGACAGCAGAAACAGATGCTAATAAAAGGGGCACTAATGAAGTGAAGGCAATATCAAGACTAAAAATTTCAATAGCAAATATAATGGCTGCAATAGGCGCTTTAAACATAGATGCCATGGCACCTGCTGCCGCACAACCAATTAAAAGCATGCGTGTTTTGGTATTCATGTGAAACAATCGAGCCGCATTGGAGCCTAAAGCAGCACCGACACTAACAGCAGGACCTTGTAGTCCTACAGACCCACCAAAACCAGCAGTTAATGGTGCTGTTATTAAAGCGGCATAAATATTATAACGAGGAATGATGCCACCTAATTTTGAAATGGCATAAAGGGTTGATGAAATACCATGGCCAATATGTTTTTTTAGCCATATTTGTTTGATAACATAAACTAAGAACAGCCCTATCATTGGGAAAATGAAATACAACGAATTCTGGTAATTGTTAAAAAAATCTAATTCAAAAAGTAATTGAATATAGTGGGTTAAGTTTTTTAGTAAAACCGTCCCTAAACCTGCTAAAAATCCAACTAAAATACTAAGTATGTAAACAAATTGACGCTCTGAAACATGTTTATATTTCCAGATTAGAAATTTGCGTAATAGTTTTTTAGTGGTTAAAGGCATGTTATAAAACTAACAAAAAATCCCGCTATAGCGGGATTTTTTTTATGATTTTAAATTAAGCTTTAAGCTCAATTCTGTTAATTGTTTATCATCAATGGGTGCTGGAGCATCTATCATAACATCGCGACCAGAATTATTTTTTGGGAATGCAATAAAATCTCTTATGGTTTCTTGTCCGCCCAAAATAGCAACCAATCTATCCAATCCAAAAGCTAAACCACCGTGAGGTGGAGCTCCATATTGAAAAGCATCCATTAAAAAGCCAAACTGTGCTTCGGCTTCTTCAGGCGTAAAGCCTAAATAATCAAACATTAAAGCTTGCGTTTCTTTATCGTGAATTCTAATAGAACCACCACCAATTTCGTTTCCGTTTAAAACTAAATCGTAAGCATTAGCTTTTACATCGCCTGGATTAGTTTTTAGCAATTCTAATTGTCCTGGTTTTGGAGATGTAAATGGATGATGCATCGCGTGGTAGCGCTCAGTGTCTTCATCCCATTCTAGAAGAGGAAAGTCTAGCACCCATAGTGGCGCAAATTCTTTTGGGTTTCTCAAACCTAAACGCTCTGCTAACTCCATTCGTAAGGCACTTAATTGTGCACGCACTTTATTTTTATCGCCAGACAGCACACAAACTAAATCGCCTGCTTTTGCGCCTGTAACTTCTGCCCATTTTGCCAAATCTTCTTGGTCGTAAAACTTATCTACTGAAGATTTAAAAGAACCATCATCATTACATCTAGAATATATCATGCCTAAAGCACCAACTTGAGGGCGCTTTACCCAATCAATTAATTTATCTATTTCTTTTCTTGTGTAATTATTTCCTCCAGGAACGGCAATACCAATTACCAATTCAGCATTATTAAAAACACCAAATTTTTTGTGTTGCACTACAGCATTTAATTCGCCAAACTCCATTCCAAAACGAATGTCTGGTTTGTCGTTTCCGTACAATCGCATCGCATCATCGTACAGCATTCTTGGAAACTTTTCTATCTCCACACCGTTCACTTCTTTTAGTAAATGGCGTGTTAAGCCTTCAAAAGCATTTAATATATCTTCTTGATCGATAAATGCCATTTCACAATCTATTTGTGTGAATTCTGGTTGTCTATCGGCACGTAAATCTTCGTCTCTAAAACACTTTACAATTTGGAAGTATTTGTCCATACCACCAATCATAAGCAGCTGCTTAAAGGTTTGAGGTGATTGTGGTAACGCGTAAAACTGTCCAGCGTTCATTCGTGATGGTACTACAAAATCACGAGCACCTTCTGGTGTAGATTTAATCAAATAAGGAGTTTCAACTTCAATAAACCCTTCTTTTGATAAGTAGTTTCTAACCTCTTGAGTTACTTTATGCCTAAACATCAGGCTATTTTTTACTGGATTACGACGAATATCTAAATAGCGATATTTCATTCGTATATCTTCACCACCATCCGTTTTGTCTTCGATAGTAAAAGGTGGAAGTAAAGCTTCATTTAAAATAGTTAATTCTGAAACTAAAATCTCAATGTCCCCTGTTGGGATATTTGGATTTTTTGAAGAACGTTCAATTACTTTTCCTTTAACTTGAATAACAAATTCACGGCCTAAATTTTGAGCTTGTTCAATTAAGTCTTTAGAGGTCCGTTCTTCATCAAATACTAATTGTGTTATACCATAGCGATCGCGCAAATCTACCCAAACAATAAACCCTTTATCTCTAGACTTTTGCACCCAACCTGCTAGGGTAACTTCTGTATTTATATTCGCAGTTCTTAACTCACCACAATTATGACTTCTGTACATGTTATAATTTTAGATTTCGCAAATTTAAGGAAATACAGTAGAGTATTAATTTTTAAAATTGTTTTTTTAGTTTAAGGGAGCGATTGATTCAGGGTACTTGATTTATAGGTGTTTAGTTGTTTTTTTGTGAAAATAACAATAAAGGTTGTTGTTTTTTATGAATACAACAAAATTAAGCTCTTTTTATAACAAAATATGGCATTGAAGCATAACATTTAAAATCACTGCTGTTTCTATTATTTTTAGGAACATCAGGAACAATGATGGCACAACAAGTTTCAGGTGTCGTTAAAGATGATTCTGGTGCATTACCAGGCGTATCGGTTATTGTAAAAGGTACAAGCACTGGTACTTCAACAGATTTCGATGGCAACTATACAGTTAGCGCAAACAATGGGGATATTCTTGTGTTTTCTTATGTTGGTTACGATACGCAAGAAGTTGTTGTAACTGGAAACCAAATGAATGTGACATTGAATTCTGGTGTTGCATTAGATCAAGTTGTATTAATTGGATCTAGAAACCCAAGTAGAACAGTTGTTGATTCACCTGTACCTGTTGATATTATTGATATTTCAGAGTTAACTTCTGCAGGGCCACAAGTAAATTTAAATCAAATTTTAAATTTTGTAGCGCCTTCATTTACATCAAATACACAAACTATTTCTGATGGTACGGATCATATTGACCCGGCATCGTTAAGAGGTTTAGGGCCAGATCAAGTATTGGTTTTGATTAATGGAAAAAGAAGACATAATTCTTCTTTAGTAAATGTTAATGGAACCTTTGGTAGAGGTAGCGTTGGTACGGATTTAAATGCAATCCCTTCAGGAGCTATTCAGCGTTTAGAGGTGTTAAGAGATGGTGCTGCTGCACAATACGGATCGGATGCCATTGCAGGTGTAATTAATATTATTTTGAGAGAAAATGTTAATGAGTTAACCTTAAATATGACTACTGGTGCAAATTTTTCTGAAAATGCTAACGGTCAAACTGGAGGTGTTGATGGAGAGACAGTAAACATAAGTGCCAATTATGGAGTGGCTTTAGGCGATAATGGTGGTTTCATCAATTTTACTGGTGATTTTGATTACAGAGAAGATTACAGTAGAATGAAGGAATGGGAAGGAAATGTTTTTAACCTTTATAATACGGTTGAAAGATTTGCAGGTGATGATGGTTATAATATAGCCGATTTATTAGATGATGATGTTTCTGATGTTATTCAATATGGAAATGCAGCTGGTTTAGGTCTAAGTCCAACCGCAACAAAAGCAGATTTACAAGGTATTTTAAATGCAGATAATACTTCGGCAGAATTAGCTGCTCGTGGCCAGAAAAGAACTGATTATAACATGCGTGTTGGACAATCACAAGTTCGTGGAGGCCGTTTCTTTGCAAATTTGTCTTTACCATTAGATGATGCAGGAACTGAACTATACTCATTTGCAGGAATGAGTTCAAGAAAAGGAAATTCTGCAGGTTTTTATCGTTTACCAAACCAAAGCAGAACTTATACACCAGCATATAATAATGGATTTTTACCAGAAATTAATTCAACAATTAGTGATCAATCTTTTGCTGTAGGAATTAAGGGTAAAATAAATGACTGGAATGTTGATTTGAGTAATACGTATGGAAAAAATGCGTTCTTGTATACTATTGGAAATACATTTAACGCATCACTTCAAAATGCATCGCCAACAACTTTTGATGCTGGAGGGTTTAACTTTGCACAAAATACTGTTAACTTAGACGTAAGCCAGTTTTATGATGATATTTTGAATGGCTTTAATGTTGCATTCGGAGCAGAATACAGATTAGAAAGTTACGAAATTGAGTCTGGAGAAGAAGCTTCATATGCTCAATATACTGCAGAAGGACAGTTAATAAACTTAGCAACTCAACAAGCTTCACAAGATTTCTTTGGCAATTCAAGACCTGGAGGTTCACAAGTTTTTCCTGGATTTAGTCCGAAAAACGAATTATCTAGGGATAGAAGTAGTATTGCAGGTTATTTTGATTTAGAGGCCGATTTTTCTGAAACACTTTTGTTAAGTTTTGCTAGGCGATTCGAGAATTATTCTGATTTTGGTTCTACTATTAACTTTAAACTAGCAGGTAGATTAAAAGCTAGCGACAATGTGAATATTAGAGCAGCTTTAAATACAGGATTTAGAGCACCATCTTTACACCAATTAAATTTTAATTCAACATCTACTATATTCGATCAAAACGGTGATCCTCAAGAAGTAGGGACGTTCGCAAATGATAGTAGAGCTGCACAGTTACTAGGAATTCCTCAGTTAAAGGAAGAAACTTCAAGAAGTATAAGTGTAGGTTTTACTGCAAAAATGCCTGATGCCAATTTAACAGTTACTGTTGATGGATATATTGTAGGTATAGATGACAGAGTGGTTTACACAGGTCAATTTAAGGGACCAGGAACTGGAACTGAATTAGATAATTTATTATCTCAAGCTAATGCATCAGCGGCATCATTTTTTGCAAATGCTATAGATACGGAGTCTAAAGGTTTAGATATTGTTATTACTCACAAGGCTAACCTAGGTACAAATGCAAGACTAAAGTCTGATTTATCTGGAACATTTTCAAAAACAAAACAAGTAGGAGGTATTAATGCTTCTCAAGTTCTAGAAGATGCTGGTTTAGTTGGGACTTATTTTCCAGAAGATAGTCGCGTTTATTTAGAAGAAGCTGTGCCAAGAACTAAGGTTAATTTAACGAATAGTTTAACTGCAGGTAAATGGAATGTGTTTTTAAGAAACGTTTACTTTGGAGAGGTTACTGAGGCAACTCCTAATATTGAGAGACAACAAGTTTTTGGTACTAAAGTTGTAACCGATTTATCTTTTGGTTATAAAGCTTCTGAAAGTTTAACGTTAACGATTGGAGCAAATAATTTATTAGATGTGTATCCAGACAGAGCTGCTAGAGTTTTACCTGATGGTGGAACTAATAGAAGTGGCGGTCGTTTTGATTGGTCAAGACGTGCACAACAATTTGGTGTAGCTGGTCGTTTCCTTTTTGCTAGATTAAGTTTTAAATTAAAATAATAGAATATAACAACATAAAAAAAGTCCTAACGTTTATTAGGGCTTTTTTTTATGCAAAAATTATAATAAAGAAACTTCTAAGTCAATTAAAACCATTGGCGACTTTATAAATAAGCTAAAGAGTAAAAATGTTTACGAATCCAATATTGATTAAACTTTTATCCAGAAGTGCTACCCAAATATATATGACGGTTTAGAAAAGTTAAAACTTTTTGTGAAATCATTTTAACTTTTTTTGAGATATTAATGGGGTACCTAGGATAACTAACCCATAATTGAAATATTATGATTTCTGTACGTTTTATGATTTTAGATTGTGCAAATCTAGGACGCTATGTTAGCCTTTTAATTTTTAATGTTGCTTCTAGGGTGAGATTGACTCAAACTACTTGATTTAGGATCACTTGATATTTTTTAGTAAAATGATGATTTTACTACTCATTTATTGATAATGTAATAAAAAACAACACTAAATTTTGTAAAATTATTAGAAATATGTAATACAATATTATATGCATGCATAGTATTTTTGATAATTTTAACAGCTAAAACCATTAATATGTATGTATTCGTGCCAACTAATTAAAACGCAAATATATTATGAGAAAATTATTCCATTTAAAACCGCTGGTTTTTTTAATGTTCTTAGGAATGTCAAATCTAATCTTCGGTCAAAGTGTTTCAGGTATTGTTACAGATGATACCTCACAACCAATACCGGGAGTTTCGGTAGTTATTAAAGGAACGACAACAGGAACGTCAACTGATTTTGACGGTAATTATACAATAAAAGCAAACAATGGAGATACCCTTGTTTTTTCTTATGTAGGTTATGAAGCTCAAGAAGTTACTGTAATAGGTAATACATTAAATGTGACTATGCAATCTGGTGTAGCTCTAGATGAGGTTATACTTGTTGGTTCGCGTACAGCACCTAGAAGTAATGCTGACTCACCTTTACCAGTAGATGTTGTTGGTGTTAAAGAATTAACATCTACAGGTCAAGTAACTTTTGATAAGGCTTTACAATACAGAATACCATCGTTTAATACGGTTCAAACCCCTGTAAATGATGCAACGTCTTTATTAGATCCTTATGAAATTAGAAACATGGGACCAAGTAGAACGCTAATCCTTATTAACGGTAAGCGTAAAAACTTAAGTGCTTTATTATACACACAAACCTCTCCAGGTCGTGGTGAAACAGGTGCTGATATTTCTGCAATTCCAACTGATGCTATTAAACGTGTTGAAATACTTCGTGATGGAGCTTCTGCGCAATATGGTTCTGATGCGATTGCAGGTGTAATGAATATTATATTAAAAGACAATGCAAACTTTGGATCAGCTACATTAAGAACAGGAATGACTTCTGAAGGTGATGGTGAAATGTTCGGATTAAGTGTAAATAATGGAAGTACTATCGGAGACGATAAAGGCTTTCTTAACTATACTATAGATTTTTCTAAAGTAAATCAAGCTAACAGACCAGGTACTGTAAACGCTGCTGGTGAAGCAGGTGACTTTGGAGCTAACATTGCAGATGTACAAGAATTCTTATCACGTAATCCAGACGCAGGAAATATTAACGGATCTCCTGAGACTGCAGCTTCTAAATTTTTAATAAATGGTGGTTTTGATTTAAGTGATAATACAGAACTATATTTTAATTCTGCTTATGTTTATAAAAAAGTAAACAGTTTTGCTAACTACAGAACTCCTTATTGGAGAACTGTTGATGCATTTCCTTACTTAGCAGATTTTTTCCCTGGAGATAATCCAAATAATGCAGGTGGATATGATGGTTATGTGCCAACGTTCGAAGGTTTACTTAACGATTATAATGGTACTATTGGTGTTAAAACAACAATTAATGATTGGAATGTAGATTTAAGTTACACAACTGGTGGAAACACGCAAACATATACTGTAAGCGATTCGCATAACAGAAATGAAGTTTATGGTGTTAGCTATAATCCAGCAATTGACGAATTTGAAGCGACTCCTTTATACCAATCAAATAGTCAGCAATCATTCGATCCAGGTGGAACGAAATTTACTCATAATGTAGGTAATATTGATATCTCAAGAATACTTTCTGATCAAGTAAGTATCGGTTTTGGTGCTGAGTTTAGAAATGAAACTTTCGAAGTTATTGAAGGTGAATTAGCTTCTTATGATGGTGGTGGTGCCGATTCTTTTGCAGGTAACAGTCCAGAAAACTCAGGAAAATTTAACCGTTACAACATTGGTGGTTATTTCTCTTTAGATTATGATGTTAGTGACGCTTTCTTATTAAGTGGTACTATTAGAACAGAAAACTATTCTGATTTTGGAAATACGTTTGTATATAAATTAAGTTCTCGTTTAAAATTAAGCGACAACCTTACTGCAAGAGCTTCTTTATCTTCAGGATTTAGAGCACCAACATTACATCAAGTTTATACTCAAAAAGCACAATACAGTTTTGTACCAGGTCAAGGTATACAAGTTGGTGGTTTAATTAATAACGTATCTACACAAGCAAAACTTTTAGGTATTCCAGAATTAGATGCTGAAACTTCTAATAACTTTACTATTGGTTTTGGTGGAAAATTAGCTGATAACTTAAACTTCACGGTAGATTACTATAGCATCTCTGTAAAAGATAGAATTGTTTTAGGTTCTGAAATAGGAGGTACAGCTTCTGGTAACACACCTTTAGACCAAATATTACAAGATAATAATTTATCTGATGTAAGTTTCTTCTCTAATGCATTAGATACTAAAACATCGGGTATTGATGTTGTAATTAGCAAGAAAAACATGGCTATCGGTAATGGTAATTTAGACATTAACTTGTCTGGTAACTACACGATACAAAATGAAAGAGATGGAGCCGTAAAGGATATTCCATTAGTAGCTAACTCTGGACAATCAGTTGTTAACGCTACTCAAGAAGCTTTATTCTTTACATCTAGACCAGAAACAAAATGGATTTTAGGTGCTAATTATGATGTTAACAAATGGGGTTTTTCTTTAAACAATACACTTTTCGGAAAAGCGACATTTAAGCAACAAGGTATGAGTAATGATTTAAGAACAGAATTTACGCCAAAAGTTGTAACCGATTTAGGTATTAATTTTAGCGCTTCTGATAAATTAACTATTGCTTTAAATGTAAATAATTTATTAAACGTATTACCAGAATGGAGCTTTAAAGCAGAAAATGCTGCTGGTACAGCGCTTTTAGCAGATCCTGCTCAAGTGCAAAACCAGTCTAACTTAATTACGTTTAACCAACGTTATTCTCAAATGACTTATGATGGTTACCATTTTAGTCAATTAGGTACAATGTTTAACTTATCGCTTAATTACAAGTTTTAAGTATTTTAAGTTTTTAATTATTAAAAGTGCTACTCTTCTTAGAGTAGCACTTTTTTTTTATGGCTCAAATTAGTAACTTCAAATAAAATTTAAATATCTTAAAACACAAATAATAGGAGGTAAAGGAGTTATTTGATAATAAAGTTTCTTCTCATTTTTCAAAAAACAATAAAGTCAGTATAGCAAGAAGAACCTCAGTAGATGTAAAAGTAGATAAAGCTGGTAGTAAATCCATAAAATCAATGTTTGAAAAAACGGGATTTGTAAATGATGTTGTTTGTATGGTATGAGAAGCAAAATGGGCATCGTCTAGCGATCTTACTGAAGCCGATTACTATATGACTTTAAAAGCAAACTAATGAAAGTATTATTAGGTATTATGAATAAATCACAAAATTATGCAAAGTCTATATAGTAATGGTTTTGAGAAGATTTATGATAACATGTATCAAACCTTTATTGAGTATGATGATGAATTTGATTTCTATTCTAAAATCATAAAAAAGCATCATAAAAAAAATGTATTGGAAATTGGATGTGGTACCGGAAACCTTGCAAAACACTTTATAAATTCTAACTTAGAATATGTGGGTTTAGATTTAAGCGAGGATATGATTAACCTTTCTAAATTAAAAAACCCAAGTGGTATGTTTATTCATGGAGATATAGCGACATACGCACTTAAAAAGCCTTTAGAGGCTACAATTATAACAGGCAGAACTTCAAGTTATCTATTAAGCAATAAAACGATACATAGTGCTTTAAAAAGCATTCACAATAATTTAACCACAGATGGTTTATTATGTTTCGACTTTATTGATGCCAGTAGGTTTATTAAAAGTATAAAAGGAGGAAAAAAAGTATATCATGAAGCGTGTTTTGAGAACACCTGTTATTTCCGAGAAAGTTATATGAAAAACAATGATTTAGATAACTTTATGTTTAATTGGGATGCTATTTATTATCAAAAAACAAATTCAGATCCTATAAAATTAACTGAAGATAATTCTGTCGTTAGGGCTTTTACAAAAAACGAATGGGAGCTTTTTCTTTATCTAAATGATTTTACACTTTTAGAATTTATAGACAGAAAAAGCTATGCGTTCGATACCTATGTTGTAGTGGCCAAAAAGAACTAATCA
>Ga0213861_10001812_pt1 | contig 18725 bp, 9 predicted proteins | sample PICome_4_FD_160110 | JGI IMG/M metagenome (GOLD analysis project Ga0213861, IMG submission 160110) | Coastal seawater microbial communities near Pivers Island, North Carolina, United States - PICO131 | ecosystem: Environmental > Aquatic > Marine > Coastal | place: USA: North Carolina | collected... | reverse complement strand
CAATTGCCGTTTTCACCTTTTTCTGAATAGTATAAATCTCGTTCACCAAAACCATCTTTCACGCCTGTAGAAACAATAAACATTTCAGTTTCATCAGGTGTAATGAAAATACTCGGATTAGCATCACCGATATTTACGTTTTGGTTCATTCGAATTGGAATAGCCCACATTCCGTCCTTATCTTTCACACTTTTCCAAATGCTATTTTCTTTATAAATATAGAGTGTGTTTCCATCAGGAGAAATGCTGACCGGAGCTTCGTGTTTTTTTCCGTCATTAGTCTCTTTCGCCACATATCTAGAAGATTTATCAATAATTTTTGCTTCCGACCATTGGTTTTCTCCTGTTCCACTTGTTGCGTAGAAAATGTCCTCAAAATAAAGTCCATCAACATGCTTTTTTTTGCCTGGTGGACGTCTTGAACAAAACAATAGCAATTCTTCTTCAATTGAAATTACTGGAGAATAATCCATGTATTCTGAATTCACTTTTTCATCAAGTTTAACAATCTCTTGCACCTCATATAAATGAACATCTCTTAAGTCAATTCCATTGTTGCATATTTCAATTTCTCGAATAACATCACTGCGGGTTTCTTGTCCTTTTTTATTGTCAACAGTGCTGCCCAAAAACAGGTTGTAGTATTCAATGGCTTTCTCAAATTCACCTTTAAAGTGATAGGTTTTTGCGGCGTAAAATAGGATTTCTGGAATTGTATCTGTCACAGATAGATCAAGGGCTTTTTCAAAATAAACGATTGCATCTTCGCGTTGAACTTGAGAATCGTAATAAGCTAAACCAGCCTCAAACCAATATTGGGCTTTATCTGTGTTCGCATCTGTTACTTTATCGTAATAAGATTTTGCTTTCCAATATTCTTCTTTGCGATATGCTTTACGAATTTTTTTATTTTGCCTTTGCTTAATTCTTGGGCATGCATCATTGGAGTGCCTATAAACAGGAAGCAAATCGTACAGATTAATATGTTGAGAGTGCTTTTAAGCATTAAAATTCAAGATCAAATTTGATGTATTGGTATTTTTGGTAGATGTAACGGTTTTCTTGTGCGTCATTGTTATATTCCGGTCCGTTAACTGAAGCTTCTTTTAAAATAATATTGATTTTACTCAGGTCTACGCCGAATTCAATCAGTAATTTTGTCAAAGTAGATTTACCGTTGTTTAAACGGTGCACAGCTAAATCTTGATTGTCTTTGAATGCGCGAGTTGGAATATGTGAGGCGCTTGATGTTACAATTACTGTTACTGGCAGGCCTTTTTCAACAATGTCTTTAATCCCTTGAACAAATACTCTAAAGTTGTCATTCTTATAATCAAATTTATCTTTATTATAGCCAAAGAAATGTTGGTACTCTGGTCCTTTAATCAAATCGGTATAGTTCTGAATAGAGTCTTGATGGTATTCTACTTGAGGATATAAACTCTCATCACATTCAATAACACCGTTTTCAAGGTCTCGGGCGGTTGACGTGGGAATACGCACGGCGTTCAGATAAGCAACTACAAAAGCATCTGAATATTTATCCAATACTTCTTGTCTTACTTTTTCTGCTAAGATATATTCATCAAAAGCACCAAGCATGTACCGTGTAATGCTTTTACCTAGCAATTCGGTGGAGATTGGGCTGTACTTTTTATAGTAGGATACGGGGAGGTCTTTTTTGAATGCACCAACTTGAATCTTGTAGACCAAATTACATTTCATACCCTCCTCTTTTCGCTCGGCAATAGTGGAATCTTTCTCGTCCACGATTTGGTTGGCAGAGAAGTCAACCATGTCTAGTAATAATTCATGTCTAATTTCTTGGTAAGATGAATTACATGGAACATAAAGTTCTGTTTCATGAAATTGATTGGTGTCATCAAGAATGTAATTTATTTGGTATGTATGACAGGGCACCAACGTTAGCACATAACCGCCATCTCTTCTTATTGGTGAATATTTTTTTACACCTGAATTTTCAGATAAATCTTCTACTTCAATCACAATTCCCGGTGGAATTCTTGAGTCGTCGGAAGTTAGGATGAACCCAATTAACACTGCAACATTTTGAATATAGTCATTGTCGCCGTAAACCGAATAAATGTCTTTGTCGCCTTGACCATCCAATTTTTCAGAGCTGTAATAACCAGTTCTTCCATCTGCAGTTGTTGTATAAAAAATATCGTTATCAACCGTATTTAGCGGATACCCCATGTTTAGTGGTTCACTCCATTGATCTTCTTCATCAATTTGGGTTACAAAAATGTCAAATCCACCCATGCTTCTTGGTCCGTTGGAGCTATAGTACATGGTTTTATTATCAACTCCCAGAAATGGAGATTCTTCGTCATATTCTGAATTAATGGTTGGACCTAAATTAAAAGCCTTGCTCCATTCACCGTTTGGTAGTTTCTTTAACCGATAAATATCTCTTCCACCTAGCCCGCCAGGTCTATCAGAAACGAAATACAAATAATTTTGATCATTACTCATAGTAGCATGACTTTCCCAATACTCTGTATTTAATTCTTCTGCAGGAAACTCTTGTAGATTATTGAACGCTGTGTCTTTATTTTCTGAATAATAAATGTCTCCACCATTTACATCTTGATAAACGAATACGGTTTGGCCGTCGGCTGATGAGGAAATAGAGGCATCATTTCTTCTTGGACGACAAAAGCCTAGGTATTCTGGATCTGTCCAGTTCCCGTCTCGGTCGCGATAGCAAACGTAAATATCTTCATAATGCAATCCGTTTTCGTAACTAATTTGTTCAAAGTTAGTACTGTCAGCTCTCAATCTTTTTGAAGTAAAAAACAATGTTCTTCCATCCACTGAGATAACAGGGCTATACTCGGGAGTTGGTCTGTTGACCATGGAACCAATGTTTTTAATTAAATATGGACGAGGAGATGCAATCAAACGTTTGGCATTGGCGCATTGTTTTTGACCGAGTGCACCTCGGTTGTATTTATCGTGTTTTTTATGCGTGTTTTCAACGAAGTAGTTGTACTGGGTAGTTGCAGAATCAATTCTACCGTTGACATGGTTTGATTTTGCTAAATAGTATAGCACTTCTGGAGGTGCATTTCTTTCGAGGTATGACGAAGGATTATAGTTCTTGTCCACCGAATATTGGGCTTTTTCAAAGAATGGATGCGCCTCTGCCTCAAGATTTAAAGCGATATAGCACATTCCTGCTTTGTAAAGTAAATTGGCATTTTTTGGGTCTTCTTCTAATAGGATTTCCCAAATGTAAAGTGCATCAATGAATACTTTGTCGTAATATAAATTGACACCTACATCAAATTTCTCGCTAAAAGATGCATCCGCTAGCTTTCCTCGAAGAATTTCTTTTTCAGACTGTGCATAGGCAACACTAAAAGTGGAGAGCGCAGCGAGGAGAAGTGTGAGTTTTACGAATTTGGTCATAATCAACCTCAAAGGAAAAAAAATAAAGCCACACCTTATAGGGTATGGCTTTTAAACTTTTTTACGTTGAATTGTTTATAACTCTCGATTTATATCAAATTGTTCTAAATAATCAGCGACTCTTCTGACAAACATTCCGCCCAAAGCACCATCTACAACTCTATGATCGTAAGAATGGGAAAGGAACATTTTATGTCTGATAGCAATTGCGTCACCCTGAGGTGTTTCAATTACCGCTGGAATTTTACGAATTGCGCCAACTGCCATGATGGCAACTTGTGGCTGATTGATAATTGGTGTCCCCATCACATTGCCAAAAGTACCAACGTTTGTAACGGTATAAGTTCCGCCTTGAATATCGTCTGAGCTTAGCTTATTGTTTCGTGCTTTATTCGCCAAGTCATTCACTTGTTTTGTGAGTCCAGTTAAGTTTAAATTATCAGCTTGTTTGATTACTGGTACAATTAAATTTCCCGAAGGAAGTGCTGTTGCCATTCCAATATTAATGTCTTTTCGTTTAATGATATTGTCACCACTTAAGCATACATTCACCATTGGAAAATCTTTAATCGCCTTAATGATGGCCTCCATAAAAATTGGTGTGAAAGTAATTTTTTCTCCTTCGTTTTTAAGGAAATCATTTTTTACTTTATTACGCCACATCACAATATTTGTAACATCTGCCTCAACATAAGAAGTAACGTGTGGTGAAGTTTGCACTGACATTACCATATGATCGGCAATCAGCTTACGCATTCTGTCCATTTCGATAATCTCATCACCTTCATGTACTGGTATTGCTGGCGCGTGTGCTGCTTTCGCTGCAGGTGCTTTGGTGGCAACAGGAGCATTTGTTTGAACAGGAGTCTCAGTAGTGGGTTTTGCTGCTATAGCGCCACCATTTTTAATGAAATTGAGCATGTCCTTTTTAGTTACCCGACTATTTTCGCCTGAACCTTCTAAAGTTTCCAATTGCTCCATTGAAATACCTTCTTTCTTGGCAATGCTTCGCACTAAAGGAGAATAAAAACGTCCTGATGGACCAGATTTACTCAACTCAACTGCAGTGGATCCATTTGAAGCAACTGGTGTTGCAATGGAAACTGCCGCCTCTGCTACAACTGCTTCCGCTGCTGGTTCAGAATCATTAGATGAGTCATCTGGAGCTGCTTCTCCATCTGTAGAAATAACTGCAATAACATCTCCAACCTGCACCACGTCATCTTTTTCAAAGAGTCGTTTTACTAGTACACCTTCCGCTTCGGATGGTAATTCATTATCTACCTTGTCGGTTGCAACCTCTACTAGAGGCTCGTCCATTTCCACAGTATCGCCAACTTCTTTCAACCAATTGGTTATGGTCGCTTCTGTAACACTTTCCCCCATTTTAGGGAGTCTGATTTCGATTTCAGCCATTTTTAATTCTTAATAATTGAGTGACAAATTTAATTGAAATTTTCTGTTTTACCCCGTTTTAAGTCGAGAATTAAGTCAAAAACAATAATGTATTGAAATTGATAAAACTAATCAAAGCGAATTGCTTTAATCGGGTCAATTTTAGTGACTAAATAGCTTGGAATAATTAATATTAGAAAGCAAACTAATATGGTGAGAAGGTTGATATAGAGAATGTGTAAAATATTAAAGTCAACAGGAATAGTATCAAGTGAATAGACCTCCGCGTTGAGCGAAAAGAAGCCCGTAAAATATTGAAATGCCAACAGTCCAAGCCCTAGAATGTTGCCCCAAATTAAGCCCCTAGACAATAAAAACAAGGCGTTGAATATGAATATTTTTTGAATACTTGAATTATAACCACCCATTGATTTAAGAATTCCAATCATATTGGTTTTTTCAAGTATTAGCACTAATAAAGAGGTAATCATGTTGATGAGTGAAACTACCAAGATTAGAATGATAATAATTAAAATATTCAGATCTAACAGATCTAACCAAGCAAAAATATCGCGGTGCATTTCAGTTATTTCGGTGGTTTTAAGGTTGTAAGGGATTTCATCAATAATGAGTTCGTTCAAATTATCAAGGTCTTCCCAGTCATGAATTAAGACCTCGAATCCGCCGGTGTATAAATGGTGCGTTCCTTTTCCATTTTCAATGTGAACCGATCCAAAAGGAGTTTTAATATCATTAGCACTTATATATTCGACTAATGCCAAGTTCTCCTCATTGCATGAACAAATTGAATCAATTTGAATGTCAATGTACGCTGTGTCTGGAATTGATTGTGGGGTTTGACGAGAGGCCAAAGGATTAAGAGAGAAATCGGTGGAGATCAATCTTAATTTCCCAGACTTATTAAGAACTGGGTAATAGTTATCTCGAAGGTAACCCCGTCCCCAGTTGTATTCGTATGATTTTGAACCGCCAGATGTTATTCCTTTTAAAACGAATTGATTGTTGATACAAGTATCTGCAAGCGTCACAAATGTTTGAACGCCCCAATCGTTTAATTTTTGAATGTGATGAATTTGAGTAAAGATTAATTTTTTATCAAAGTCTGCAAAGCCTGAATTGTAAATCCCTACAATCTCAAATTTTTGTTTTTTCGGACCTGAATTATCACGGATAAAAAAAGCATCACATTTATCTCCAACATTATAACCCATTAAATTCGCAATATGCTGCGAGATCATTACTTCTTTGTTAATGGTGTCGAAATTTATAATGCGGCCCTCAATAATTTTGTCCTCAAAAAATGTCCAATCGTAATTTTCATCAATCCCTTTAAAAAGTACACCTAAAATATCCAAGCTTGAACGGCTGGTGTCTTTGTTTTGAATATTAAACGAAACCGAGTCGCGGTAAGATTGTAAAATAGCGGGTTTATACCCAAAGATTTGGATTTTTTTTATGGTCGGTTTTTCTTCAAGCGACGGGTAAAAATCTTGTTCGATTAGAATAGGAGCGGACTCCATGCTGTTGCTCAATCCCTGTTCCGTAATTTGGATGTGGGAACCGAATCCAATCACTTTTCCTCGGATTCCTTCTTGAAATCCTGTAATCACAGAAACTGTGATTAACATGATGGCTACACCTAGAATAATGCTTGTGAGTGAGATAACGACAATAGGCCTTGAGAGCTTACTTTTGTCCTTACCACCACTCATTATTCGCCTTGCTATGAATAATTCGGTTTTCAAAATGACTACATTTATGGCACAAATGTAAGATTTATAATCATGTTAAAATTTAATATTTACCTTTTCACACTGGTATTAATTAGTTGTTCGGCTGGTAGTCAAAATGATACGAATACTGAGGTGACCGAAAATGGCCCCGAAATTCAAGACACAGTTATTGTTGAAGAAAAAATGTATTGCAATGATGATGTAAAAGTTGGCGCGGAACAAACAGTGGCTTATTTTTCAAAATTAGAAGGTAAACGAATCGCAGTAGTTGGTAATCAATCATCAATGCTCGGGGAAACTCATTTAGTAGATACTTTATTGGGCGCAGGGTTGGATGTGATTAGAGTGTTTTCACCTGAACATGGATTTAGAGGAACTGCAGATGCGGGCGAAAAGGTAAATAATGAAGTAGATGAAAAAACGGGACTCCCAATTATTTCTCTTTATGGTAAAAATCGTAAACCAACGGTTAGTCAATTAGAGGGGATTGATATTGTGGTGTTCGACATTCAGGATGTAGGTGTTCGTTTCTATACCTATATCTCCACCTTGCATTATGTTATGGAGGCTGCAGCTGGACAAGGGCTTGAATTGCTGATATTAGACCGCCCAAATCCAAACGGACATTATGTTGATGGGCCAATTTTGAACTCAGATTTTTCGTCCTTCGTTGGCATGCATGAAGTACCGGTTGTGCATGGCATGACCGTGGGAGAGTATGCACAAATGATAAATGGCGAGAAATGGTTACCCGGCGGTATTGAGTGTTCGCTAGAAGTTGTATCTGCGGAAGGTTGGGATCATACAAAGTTTTATGAATTGCCAATTGCGCCTTCTCCTAATTTACCGAATATGGCATCTGTTTACTTGTATCCTAGCCTTTGTTTTTTTGAAGGCACTATTGTGAGCATTGGCCGTGGAACTGACACTCCTTTTCAATTAGTTGGACACCCCGATTATAAAATTGACTCAACTGGATTAAGTTTCGAATTTGTTCCTGTGCCAAACGGCGGCGCTAAGCATCCAAAGCTCGAATCTGAGACATGTTTCGGGGTTGATTTATCTGAAATTGATTTGAAGGAGTTTCGCTCAAAAGGCGAATTAGATTTTACTTATCTCTTCGATTTTTACGAGAACTTAGGTATGGGTAAGTCATTTTTCTTACCGAATAATTTTATCGATTTATTGGCAGGCTCTTCTGATTTAAGAAAAGGACTGATGGAAGGAAAAGGATTAGATGAAATGAAAGCGGAACGGGACGAAGCCCTGATGGCATTTAAAGAAATGCGAACAAAATATTTACTCTATACGGAGTGATTTGCTGACCCCCTCTAGGTTCAGGTCTTATGAAGAAGTCAAATCAACGATTACATAGCGTTTGCCTTCAAAAATCTAATCCCATCTGATCAATTTGAGCCAGTATCGTTTTGCGCTCTTCAACCAATTCTTGAATTTTTTTCGTGTCCGCTTTTCCGTACGCGAATACATTAGCCAATTTTTTGATTTGAACATAAGCGAAAACTCCAGTAACAGCTGGAACAATCAGGAAGTAGGCAACAGCGAGCCAATAGTTGGGGTAGATATATGAATAAAACAGAAATATGAAGGCGAAATTGTAAATCGTAGACAGTAATGCACCAACCAGCAATTTTACGCCACTCCAAAAAACATCTCTCTTAAAACGACCTTCAACAAAACGTTTAATCAATATGTAAGGAATGAGTTGGTGAACTAAACCAACAATTGTTAACGGTAAACAAAGTAGAAAAACTAAAACAGTGGGGAGTGTTTTTTTCGAATTGGTTTGGGCATAACTGTTTACCCAGTTTTCACTAATTTTTGCACGTTTTAATTTGTCGAAATATTGTTTAACAGTTTCTTTCAGGCTATTCCAATTGTCAGTATTTTCATCATATTCCGCATTGATTTTATTGGCGAGTGCCTTAGAGTATTCATAGCGTTTTAACAATGGGATTTTTGAATTTTGATGGAAATGGTTCATCCCTTTTCGTGTCAAAATTGAAATGTTTTCTACAAAAGGCTCAATGTCTTTTTGGTCAACATAGGTCAATTGTTCCTGCATTGATTTTTGCACGTCACGGGTCAACTTTGTAATTGCCAGACTCGGGCTTTCCTCGTAAATTTCTTTATATTCTTTCAGGTAGATCGGTTCTCCAAACGCAACGACAACATTTGAACGGAAATGTTTTGGGTGAGAGTAGTTCAAACTAATCGTTTGTACTTTGATGTCAGCCTCCCAATTGCATTCCACCATAGTGTCAAAACCAATTCGAGCGGGACCTTTTTTTATCGGTTTTAGACTTCTAATAAAGGTATTATCAGTGTAGCCTTCTCCGAAAAGAATTAAGGATTTTTTACGCATCAATACTTTGCGCAAATAACGGAACGAATCTTTGTTTTTTTCATGAGAATCTGCTCCATCTTCCGCTTTTCTAAAAATGGGAACCATATGTGAAGCCCATGTTATGGGTTTGAGCCACCATTTAAAAATATCACCTCTTGTCACGAAATAAAGAACGGGCATTTGGTAATTTCCTGCGACTAACGGATCTATAAATGCACTCGGGTGATTACAAACGAAAATGGTTTGTGCATTGAATCGACGTTGGGCGTTAACTGAACGCGCTTTTCTGTAAAAAATTACCATAACATATGGTAACAGAAATCTTAAAAGCAAATACAGAGGTCTCATATTGGCGGTAAAAGTAATAATTTCTGTTAAAAAAAGTTAAGCCAAAACTATAATTGGCTGAGTTGCGTTAAATTTGGTATTTACACATTACAGCCTTTGAAGAAAAATCGATTTAAAATATTGTTAAGTATTATGTCCATAGCCTTGCTAGGACTACTGATGTTGCAGTTTTATTGGATCAGAAATGTGCATCAAATGGCTCAGGATCGATTTGAGGAACAAGTTAAAAGCGCCCTAGAAAGTACGGCTGCGGACTTGGAAATGCTTGAAATAATGCCGCTTTTTGATCAAGATTTATCCCAACAAGATTTACAGGACAACTATAAGGATTTTGTGAATTCAGAGTTTGGAGACGTAATGCACGTGGATGAATCGATCGAAATTAGAGATACAACAATTACCAAAAACGGCGAGAAATATCAGTTTTTAGTTGTTAAAGGTTCTATTACTGACTCCACAACGGGGCTAACTGCTGAAAGTCGCATATTGACAAAGAAGTTGGGAGACGTAATTCCTGCTGATTTAGAGGGTGATTTTTTGAAATTCCAAGATTCAAATTCATACGCTATTCAAGTAAGTAATTCATTTAACCGCCAAATTATGCGAAAATCGCAGTCTCTAGGGGAAATGATGGTGAAAATGTATTCTGGAAATTATTTTGATGATATTTCTTTTCGCCTTAACATTTTTATGCTAGATACTATTTTGGCTAAAAATTTAACAAAACATGAATTGGATACGGCATTTATCTTTAGTATCATAAGTAATTCAAATTCGGATGTGACCTTTGAGAACACTCCATCTCGTTATAGCGTCTTGCCTTTCGAATCTGATTTTAAAACAGCATTATATCCAGAGGATTTAATAAACAATGATTATGAATTGATGGTTTCATTTCCGGATCAGGAAACCTTTCTTTGGAAAGAAATGACAGGTACGCTATTGGCCTCGGTTTTCTTAGTCTTCATCATTGTGTTTGCCTTTTATTTATCTGTCTCAACTATATATAAGCAAAAGCAATTGTCTGAAATTAAGAATGATTTTATAAGTAATATGACGCATGAGTTGAAAACACCAATTTCCACTATTTCATTGGCATGTGAGGCCATTCAAGATCCAGATGTTGGAAATGATCAAGAATCCTTGAATGGGCTTGTTTCTATGATTGATCAGGAAAATAAACGATTGGGAAAATTGGTTGAAAATGTATTGCAAACCGCCCTCTTGGAAAAAGGCAAAATGAACCTGAAATTGAGTGAGGTGCGTTTAGATAATCTTGTTAGAGACATTGTTCATGCTTTTCAAATCCGATTTAAAAATGCGTCTGGTCAAATTCATATCGAACACTTAGATGAAGTTGTAACGGATTTAGATAAGATTCATTTTGGTAATATCATTTATAACCTTTTAGATAACGCACTAAAGTATTGTGCGGCTGCACCAGAAGTGTTTGTTCGACTCACCAAAACAGCAAAAGGTTATGAGCTGTATTTCAAGGACAACGGAATCGGTATTAAAAAGGACGACCAAAAAAGAATTTTTGAAAAACTATACCGTGTACCTACAGGTGATGTGCATAACGTAAAAGGATTTGGATTAGGATTAAATTATGTCGATTCGATCGTGAAACTGCATAGCGGAGAAATTACGGTAGAGAGCAGCATTGGTAAAGGATCAACTTTTAAAATATACATTGAAAATGAGTGATAAAGCAAAAATATTATTAGCCGAAGACGATACAAATTTAGGGACATTGCTTTCGAATTATTTAAAAGCAAAATCTTTTGATGTAACTCTTTGTGTGAACGGTGAAATTGCGCTAACTCGTTTTCAAGAGCAATTATTTGATTTCATTATTCTTGATGTGATGATGCCTGTAAAAGATGGTTTTGCGGTGGCGAAAGAAATAAGAAAGTCAGATTCAGAAATTCCTATCTTATTTTTGACGGCGAAGTCCATGAAGGATGACAAATTACATGGTTTTGATGTTGGTGGAGATGATTATATGACCAAACCTTTTTCAATGGAGGAGCTTTTGGCACGAATTAACGCCATTTTGAAAAGATCATACAAAGAAGGTAAAAAAGAAACTAGTTTTGAAGTGGGTGATATTCAATATGACTATTTACAGCAAATGGTTCAAATTGGTGGAGCGGATAAAAAATTGACAACCAAGGAAAATGAGTTGTTTTATTTATTGGTGAAAAATCAGGATGGAATTCTGGATAGAAATGACGCATTGAAGCAAGTTTGGGGAGATGATAACTACTTTAATGGAAGAAGTATGGATGTATACATTACAAAACTTCGAAAATATATGAGCGCTTCAGAAAAAGTTGAAATTATGAACGTTCATGGGAAGGGGTTCAGACTTTTGATAAAAAACTAAAAAAGGAAGGTAAAATCCTTCGTTTCCACTAATTTTGTACCAATGAATACCACCAAAATTAGTCATGTTGCCCATTTGATTGAAATATGTGCGCAACACGGAGTTACCAAGGTTGTTATTTCACCCGGTTCTCGCAACGCCCCTTTAATTATTGGGTTTGATGCCCATCCTAAAATCGAAGTGTTTCTCGTGCATGACGAACGCAGTGCGGCATTTGTGGCTTTGGGAATGGCCGAACAAACTAAATCGCCTGTAGCGCTAACATGCACTTCTGGAAGTGCTCCTGTGAATTATGCACCGGCTATCTCTGAGGCTTATTACCGTAATATTCCGTTAGTTGTTTTAACTGCCGACCGCCCTGTAGAGTTGATCGATCAAGGGGATGGGCAAACAATTCGACAAAAGAACCTTTATCAAAATTTTATAAAAGGCAGTTATGAACTGCCAAATTTCCCTTCTAAAAATGAGCGGATTTTAAGTGATGAAATTGCGAATGAAGCATTAAATATGGCCGTGCAAATTCCTAAAGGTCCTGTTCATATTAATGTTCCATTGGCCGAACCTTTATATGAAACGCAAGAGTTGTCCACTGTGCCAATTTTGGCTATAAACGAGCCTCAAAGTAATGCTCTTTCTAAGACTGAAAAGTCGGAGATAAGTGAGGCTTGGCACAGTGCACCAAAGAAATTGATTTTAATTGGACAATTCGACCCAAATGCGCTGAGTATAGAGGCGCTTGATTCGGTATTAGGCGATCCGTCTGTTGCGATATTAGTTGAAAACACCTCGAATTTAAGGCATTTTCAACGCATTTGTCATTCTATTGATCGCACGCTTGCGCTTATAAGTGACCAAGAGATGCATAATTATTCACCTGATTTGTTAGTGACAATGGGGGGTGCAATAATTTCAAAAAAGATTAAAGCATTTTTACGCAAAAATAAAGCTGCGGTAAATTACCGTGTAGGGCAATTTCTTTTTGAAGAAGACACCTATCAAAGCTTAACTCGCTCGTTTAATGTGAGACCTACGGCTTTCTTTAATTTTATTGGATCTTTGGACAAAACAGTGACTTCAAATTTTGGAGGGAAATGGAAACAAAAAGATTTTTTGGCAAATGAAATTCATACCAATTATTTAGAAGAGGCTCCATTTTCAGATTTGAAGGCTTTTGAGCTTATTTTGGATACCATACCAGACGATTCAAATTTACATATGGCCAATAGTTCTGTGGTTCGATATTGTCAATTATTCAATCCTATCCGAGGAGTTTCATATTACAGTAATCGAGGTGTTAGCGGTATTGATGGGTCTACAAGTACAGCTCTGGGAATCGCAATTTCTTCTCCAGAAAAATTGAATTTGCTGATTTCAGGTGATACTTCGTTTTTTTATGATTCAAATGCCTTTTGGAATAATTATTTAAGCTCGAATTTCCGCGTTCTTGTAATAAATAATGGTGGTGGTGGCATTTTTAAAATTATTGATGGCCCAAATCAGTCCCCGCAAGCACACCATTTTGTAGCTGAATTTAACGCGAAAATAAAATCAATTTGCGAAGCATTTAATGTGCATTATTTAGTCGCAAATTCAGCGCGTGAATTAGAGGCCGTTTTTCATAATTTTTATGAAATAAAAGAAGACGGAAGACCTGTTTTATTAGAGGTGAATACATGGGAAATCGAGAACGAAAAAGTCCTCAAAAATTATTTCAAAAAAATTGCCAAAGGCACACCATAAATATAAAATTGTGTTGGATTGAGATACTCTCGTCGATTCTATGTGTATTTTTGTCGAAAAAAGCCAACTAAACCCTTTTTAATTCGTCTATATACGTCGTATGCGCGCATTGCTAATTTTAATCTTAAGCAGTATTGTTTCAATCACTGGGAATTCTCAGATGATATTGAGTGGAGTTGCCACTGGTTCGTGTGATTGTTATGAACTGACAGATTTCACCAACCAGACTGGTTCAGTTTGGAGCCCCGGAACAATTGATTTGACCAATTCATTTGACATGTCATTTGAAGTGAATTTGGGCGTTGATGATGTTTGGGGAGCAGACGGAATGGTATTCGCTTTACGTCAGTCTGGCACCTCACCCGGAGGAATAGGAAATGGAATGGGCTATAGTGGAATTACCAATTCAATTGGAGTTGAAATTGACACTTGGAACAGTTCTCCAGCGGTACCTAGTGACGTTGTTTCAGACCACGTTGGAATGAGTTCAAACGGAGCAGTTGATCATGGGCTAGTTGCACCACAAACAATTGCTAATATTGAAGACGGACTCTATCATACATTCAGAGCGACGTGGGATCCTGTAGCACTTGATTTTGAAGTTTTTTTAGATGGCACTAGCATTTTTGTTTATACTGGAGATTTAGTAGCTCTTTATTTTGGAGGAGTTCCAGATGTATATTTTGGATGGACTGGCGGTACTGGTGGTGTTGATAATGTGCAATCTGTCTGTATGTATCGTGATGCTGATTTTAGTTCAGATGTGATTACTGCATGTGTTGGTCAAACAGTCACTTTTACTGACGAATCAACCAGTGATTTAATTTATAATTCAGAAGAAGCCGTAACATGGGATTGGGATTTCGGTGACGGTGGAACATCTGTACTTCAGAACCCCACGCATGATTTTACTGTCGTTGGAACATACACGGTAACCTTGACAATAACTGACATTTCAGGATGCAGTTCTACCGAAACATTCGACATTGACATTACCGCTGGCTTAGATCTTACAATGACGCATACAGATGTCACCTGTTTTGGTGATGATGATGGAACGGGAACTGCAATACCAACCACTGGTGTGGGGCCTTATGTCTTTCTTTGGGATGACCCCCTTACTCAGGCAACTGAAACTGCAGTTGATTTAGCGCCAAACACCTATGACGTTATTGTAACAGATGATTTGGGTTGTGTAGGAACGGGTACGGTAACAATTTTAGAACCATTAGAATTAGTTTTAGATTCTTCAACTCCTACAAATGCAAGTTGTGGTTTGGCAAACGGTACAATAACCGTTTTAGCATCAGGCGGATCACCAGCTTTAGAATATAGTGTAGATGGCGGTGTTACCTATCAACCAACAGGAGACTTTATTGGGTTAACGAATGGAACCTATGATGTGGTTGTGAGAGATGCAAATGGTTGCACGGTTACAACCACGACAATTGTTGATTTAGATTCACCATTGGTAATTGATGATGTTGTAGTAACAGATGATTCTTGTTTGCCAGGAAATGATGGTACAATCACGGTTAGTGCTTCTGCAGGTGTAGCACCTTTCCAGTTTAGTTTAGACGGTGGCGTTACCTATCAACCTTCTAATTTCTTTGATTTATTGGCTCCAGGGCCTTATACAGTTACTGTAATGGATGATGTGGGTTGCACAATTACTGAAGATGTTGTTGTAGGCGCTTTGCCAACTATTATTGTTGATTTAATTACAGTAGTTGATGCGACTTGTAACGGCGGTTCTGATGGATCAATTGATATTGATGTGTCAGGTGGATCACCAGCTTATCAATATAGTATTGACGGTGGAGCATCTTTTCTGCCAACAGATTTATTTACAGGTTTAACCGCCGGAGTATATGATATTGAAGTAACAGATGCGACTGGGTGCGTTGTTGTGGACGCCGCAATTGTAGGTGAACCAACGACCATCTCAATTGACGCTGTTCTTTCCACTGATGTTTCTTGTACAGGTTTGTCAGATGGAGAATTTGAATTGGTTGTTTCTGGCGGAACGCCAGGTTATCTATACAGTAATGACGGTGGGGCTTCTTTCCAAGTGAGTCCTGTATTTACTGGAATGGCAGCAGGCCCTTATGATTTAATTATTGAGGATGCTAACGGATGCACCGTTGCTGGAGTAACTGACGTAGTTGAACCAACGCCTTTAGTCATTGATGATGTATTAGTTACTGATGTCACGTGTAACGGATTAATGGATGGCGAAGTAACGATAGTTGCTAGCGGAGGAACCGTATTATACGAGTACAGTGTAGACGGTGGTCTATATCAAATTTCACCAACGTTCACTGGCATAGGTGGCGGTGCAATTACAGTGGGCGTAATTGACGGAAATGGATGCACCACAACTGCTGATGCTTTCTTGGATGAGGCAGATCCAATTGTGCTAACAATGGGACCAGATACTATAATTTGTTTAGGTGGCGCAGCAACACTTTGCCCAACCGTTACAGGTGGTACGGCTCCATATACTTATACTTGGGACGGAGCGGCTGATGTTGAATGTTTAGTAACTTCTACAATTGGCGTGCATACACTGGAAATTGAAGATATTAATGGTTGCACAACTGACATTTTAGAACAAACAGTAAATCAATATATTCCATTAGCGGTATTCGGCTCGGCTTCTGTTTCGGTTTGTCCGGGAGATGCGGTGGTCATTGCAGGAGAGGCCTCTGGGGAAGGACCTGATGGTTACACGTATGAATGGACAAATGATTTGGATGGTACTGTTTTGTCCGGTCCAGTTCAAACGGTTACACCTGGTTCAACAACTACTTATACATTAACTGTGAGCAGCGGATGTGAAAATACAGCAACAACTACCGTTACCATAACAACTTATGATATCCCAGATATTGCAATTGTGGCGGATAAATATGAAGGTTGTGAAGATTTAAAAGTGAATTTTGAAAGCTTGACAGATGTCTTTTTGGTAGAATCAATGATTTGGGATTTGGGTGATGGCAGCATTGCAGCTGGTGAAGAAGTGACGCACACATATACCTATGCAGATTGTTTCGATATCAATATAGATGTAGAAACTGTAGATGGTTGTGAAACTTCAGCAACTTTCACGGATTATATCTGTGTATGGCAATTATCAGTAGCTGCGTTTAGTTATAATCCAACCGAACCAGACTTGTATAATACCACCGTATTTTTTGAAAATGAATCTGAATTTGCAACTTCATTCGAGTGGACATTTGGTGATGGAGGTGCATCAACTGACGTTCATCCAAATCATACCTATCCTTCTGTAGGTAATGTTACTTATGAAGTTGAATTGGTAGCAAATACTGATGAAGGTTGCAGCGACACAACATATCAATTAGTAACAATTGACGAAATCGTTTTGTATTTTATTCCAAATGCCATTACCGCAAATTCAGATCCTTTTAATCAAACTTTCAACCCTGTATTTATTCCAGGTTTTTATCCGCTGGATTACCACATCAGAATTCTAAATCGTTGGGGTGAAGTTATGTGGGAATCGTACGATATTACTGAAGGATGGGATGGAACGTATGACGGTATTTTTGTTCAAGACGGTGTTTATATATGGCAACTTTCATTCAGAGAAAACAAAAGTGATAAAAAATATGATGATTATGGTCATATAGTTGTGACACAATAACCGCTTATTAATTCGTTCCATTCATACATTTTTCAGCTCCTAAGCCGTTTAAATTTAGGATAATATCAAATTAAATTTTAAATTTGAGTAGTCAACCTAACTATAATGAGACAAACGCTAGTTCTAATCGCCTTTTTGATTTGTTCAAATTCATTTGGGCAAATGGTGCTGAGCGGTACTGCCACTGGAGGATGCGATTGTTATACTTTGACGACAACAACTGGTCAAGCGGGTAGTGTTTGGAGTCCAGATTTCATTGATTTAACGAAGACTTTCGACTTTACTTTTCAAATTAATTTAGGGTTTTCAGACGGAGGCGCAGATGGAATGGCATTTGTACTTCGATCAACTGGAACAACTACAGGCATAGGTGGGGGTGATTTAGGTTATGGCGGCATCACAAATTCAATAGCAATTGAAGTCGATACATGGAATAATGGTGGGGTATATGAAATTGCTTCAGATCACCTTGCCATGAATTCAAATGGTGGACTCACTCATAATATAGAGCCTGCTTATGCCATTGCTAATATTGAAGATGGCAGCGCACATGATTTTCGTGTAACTTGGGATCCATTAACATTACAAATGAGAACATTTTTGGATGGCACCTTAATTTTTAACCATGTAGAAGATTTAGTAGCCACCATTTTTGGAGGAAATCCAAACGTTCGTTTTGGTTGGTCAGGCGGAACAGGGGGCGCATCTAATATTCAAACAGTTTGTATTCCGCTAGAGTCTGAAATTGGTGTAGATGATTTGAATGCATGTCCAGGGCAAGAACTCTTTTTTACTGATGATTCTGAATGCGGATTAATCTATGATGGAGTAGGCGTTACAAACTGGGCTTGGACATTTGAAGGAGGAGGAGTTTCAGATTTGGAAAACCCAACACATTCCTGGGCAACAATTGGCATAAAAACAGCAACGCTTACCGTGACCAACTTGATAGGTTGCACAGATGTAGGAACCATAGATATTATTGTCGATAGTATTGATGCTGATATTGAAGGAACGGATATTCCTTGTTTTGGTTTTGATAATGGCACCGCAACCATAACGCCGTTAACTGGAGATGCTCCTTACACCTTCTTATGGGACGACCCATTGGCTCAAACTACTGCCACAGCCATTGATTTGCCTCCTGGCACATACACTGTTTTAGTGACAGATGATGTGGGTTGTCAAATTTGGCGAACAGTTACAATTACTGAACCTGATGAACTCCTAATTGATGAGTTAATAATTGTAGACGCGACTTGCGGATTAGATAACGGAGTTTTAACCTTGACCGCTATGGGCGGAACTTTACCCTATGAGTATAGTATTGATGGAGGTGTAACTTTTGAAATTGGGGCAACTTTTATTGGGTTACCAAGTGGCGATATTAATTATGAAATTAGGGACGGTAATGGATGTCTTTTGACTGGTATTGCTACCATTGGTGCAAACGATTTGGATGTTACAGTAACAAAGGTTGATGTGACCTGTTTTGGTTTTGATAATGGAACAGCAACTGCCACGCCAGCATTTGGAGTAGGGCCTTGCAGTTATTTATGGGATGATCCTTTAGCACAAACAACTGCTACAGCTACTGGCCTTGCGCCGGGTACCTATACAGTAACGGTA
>Ga0213861_10001810_pt1 | contig 18734 bp, 32 predicted proteins | sample PICome_4_FD_160110 | JGI IMG/M metagenome (GOLD analysis project Ga0213861, IMG submission 160110) | Coastal seawater microbial communities near Pivers Island, North Carolina, United States - PICO131 | ecosystem: Environmental > Aquatic > Marine > Coastal | place: USA: North Carolina... | reverse complement strand
TACGCGGGAGCAACCTCCGGCAACGACGGGACAATCAAGTCTCAGTCTCCTGCAGCAGGGACCAGCATCAACGAGGGTGACGCAGTTGCTCTTGTGAAGTACGTCCACACCCCGTAAGCACGTAGCACGAACCCGCAGGTAGGTTAACTGCGAAAGCCCGGTCTCTCTCCCCCCTGAGAGGCCGGGCTTTCCTTTGACAAATGTTACACCCTTAACAGGTTGGGTGTTCATTTGCCCAACTTTTGTTGTGACTTACGGTGCAAGTACAGGCGACACTAGGGTGTGGCCAACCAAATGACATTGCCCGGGATGCCGAGGCGCCAGAGGCGCGTTCCTAAGGCGTCTGCCGCCATCCCTCGGCAGTGGTCCGGCCCAATCCCCGGGCAGACCGTGATGCACCAGTCGGAACTGGGTAGGGAAAGCACAGGGGTCACCACATCCGAAGTCACTGCTGGAGTAGACCCTGAGCAACACCATGCCCGTCGTGGCAGTCTGACAGCGGATTCCCATGGATTTATTCAACAGCCAGTCAATGTCAATAAACCTGATCCTGATGTGGCAACGGCGTATCTCTACGCGAGCCACGGGGGCAGCAACTTGACCGGCAGGGTTAGAGAGTTCTGGGATAGCCAGACCACTCACTCCGTGCGGTCGGACACGCCCATTCATACAAACCAAAGCGACACACACACAAACCGCTCAGGGGCAGCCCAATGGCTACATAAAAAACTGTCGGAGGGTGGGGAGATAAAAACCCCGACATGGCTGGTAAAAGATCAGGGGCGGCTGTACGCACTGGATGGGCACCACAGGATAGCCGCTGCTCGACAAGCAGGACTCGAAAAGTTTCCGGCAAAGATCTGGGACCGAGACGCAGAAACTGGCTGGAAACCATAACGGTGAGGGCGCAATTCTTCATTACATTTCTTATCGTCGTGCTTTTCTTCTCGGTAACGAATCACCTGACCGAGGAAAGTAAGGGCAGACGCGGGAACCTTTTGTAGCGACCATAGAGACCACGGCACCAAGGAGGTCTCATGAGTTACGTACAAGTCGGTGGGGGCTGGAACAACGGTCCTAACCCGTTTCAGGCACTTATGAAAAAACTTTCTGATCGTCAGGACTACCACCAGCAAACCCTGATGGCCAATCATGCCCACGCTAACCGCATGGAAGAGCACGCCTACCTTCATCAAACAGCGCAAGAGCGCATCCACACTCAAGGTCGGGTTGATCAAGACACGGCCACACATGCGGCAAACCTTGGTAGGGAAAACTTTGCTGCAACATCCGCACATGAATCGCGGATGAGCACCCAAGAGTCCCAGCAGAGGATGGCGGAGTCCACACATGCCGCAGAGACTCTCTCCAAGTTTAGCAGCGGACGACAAGCGAACAGGGTGTCTCTGCCCGGCGGTGCGTCGGTGGAGTTTCCCGCACCTGCAAAAAAAGCAGTGGCGAAAAAAACCACAGTAAAAAAGGCCACAGCCGCCCCTGCAGCAGCACCTCAAGAGACCAAGGCTCCTAGGAAAGCCGCCGCTAAGACTCCGACAAAGCCCACCAAGTAGGGGTTCCTTCATGGAGTCACGCACCGAAGAGTTTCTTCGACCCAACCAGTACTTCAACGGGACCTCCGACATGAAGTACCGACTGCGGGAGATGTTCAACGTATACGCAGAAGACCCAGATGCAGGCCGTGAAGAGCCCGCACTGGACGGATTCGGCTACGAGTCCCCCGGGCGAGGGGCTGCGGGTGAGAGCGGCCGCATGGGCCAAGGAGGTGCCAGTTTCTAATGGGAGACGAGCACGTAGTCGACAAGATACCTAAGGCACTTCCCCAGCAGAGCCCAATACCTAAGCCGAGAAGTGATGCGTTTGTGCGCTCATTTCTGCAGTCACGACACTTCGGCACCACGCATGTGACCGAGCAGGACGGGCGGACAACTCAGCGCGGGTACACCGCCCATCAGGTTGCCCAGACGTTGGCCGAGGGACACCAGTACCAAGACCGCAAAGGTAACCCTGATGTATCCCTGTTCAAACTTAACTCGATAGATACCCCCGGAACCCGCAGGGTCATCGTGGCTGACACCAGCAGGCGAGAACTTATTACGGCTTATCCACGCGAGCCAATCCCACAGGCGTCCGAGCCCGTGTCACGACCTACTTCTAATACTGCAAAAAAGAAAAAGGAACAGAAGTTACGTAAACAACAAAGGAGCATGGAAGCAAATGGCGGCTAAATCAAATGGAGAAAAAGTGTATGGACCTTATGAAGGTTCTAAGAAAAACGGTGGACGCAAGATTTATGTTATCCGTAAAGCAGACGGGACGACCACCTCGACGGATAAAGCCCGGATGGATTACGAGAAATCTACGGGCAAGAAACTACCAAAGACCACGCATGTCGATCACGTTGATAACAACAAGAACAACGACTCCAAGAAAAACCTTCGTGCAATCTCCCAGAAAGAGAACGTGGGTAAAGAGAACAAGAGGAGGGCTAAGTAATGGCCGAAAGCACTAAAGATCCCCGGCTCGCTCGCGCAGGTGTGGCAGGGTACAACAAGCCAAAGTCGACCCCTGATCATCCGACCAAGAGCCACATTGTCGTGGCAAAGCAGGGCGACCAGATAAAAACGATCCGGTTTGGTGAGCAAGGCGCCAGCACGGCTGGGAAACCAAAAGAGGGCGAATCCCAAAACATGAAGGACAAGAGGGCTTCCTTTAAGGCCCGACATGCCAAGAACATTTCCAAAGGAAAAATGAGTGCCGCTTACTGGGCAAACAAGGAGAAATGGTGAACAAAAAACCTTGGAACAAAGAAGATCCCACGAAGAAAGACAAGAAACTTACTCCCGGGGAGAAATCCAGCGCCAAGGCTGCTGCGAAGAAGGCTGGACGTCCCTACCCCAACCTCGTTGACAACATGAACGCGGCCAAGAAGAAGGGCAAGTAGATGTGCGCAAAGTGTGGTTGCAAGTGTAGGAAAGGCGCTCCCACCAAGGGCTGCAAGTGCCAGTGCTCGACCTGTAAGGGCGCAAGGTCTACGAAGCAGGCCAAGCGATGATCGATAAGTCCCGGCAGTTTGTGTCGGACGGTGATAAGCACCGCGTCTACAAGCGCAGTGGCGACGTCTTCGTCGACCACACAGAAAAAAACGGTGGCAAGAACGACGTCATTAACCTGACCAAAGAGTCGGGAGCGAAGACGATCAAGCAGGGAGTGAAGGCTGTCAAGGATTACCACAACGGTGACGGTCCCTCGTACTACCCGGGCAAATCCAAATAGTTTTACGCTGACCTGAACCCCCATCACGGCAATGATGGACGCGGAGGTTAATCATGGCAATTTCATTGAACGGGTGGCCAGTTCCACCTAAAAAGACGGTAACTAAGACCGTACCGGGAACAAAGCGTCGGCTCACAATCGAGTCCAACGTGGCACCGTTGCTGCTTGCCGTCGCGGCCGATTACCACGCCACCGTGCGACCCATCGACGTAGGCCCGTGGGACGAGGGCGGCTTCAACAACCGCGACGCTCGTCTTGCTGCGGGTAGGAAAAGCAACCACGCATCAGCGACCGCTATCGACCTTAACTGGAGCGAAGAAGGCGCCATGGGATCTAACTGGGGAAAGAAGTTCTTTGCCCGTCGCAAAAACGCTCTTGCTATTCGTCGGATGAAGCGCAAGTACGGCTCAGTTATTGGATGGGGAGGCGACTGGCGGGCGCAAGACTTCATGCACTGGGAAGTAAAACCCGGCGTCACCGTAGCCCAAGTCAAGGCACTACAGAAGAAGTTAGGCATCAAGGCTAACGGACGACGCAGTGCGTAACGAAAACTTTGCAGCAGGTCAGCCCACAGAGGGGCTAAGCGATGAAGATAGGACAGTTCTCGACATCGCTAAGCGACATCCCATTCGGATTCCGCTGGGTGCTCTGGAGCGGGAAGTCCGCGAGAAACTTGATATTTCACCAACGTCCTACTGGGTGAAAGTCAACAGGCTTCTTGATTCCCCGCACGCCCTCGAGCACGACCCTGAAACTGTGAACAGGCTTATAAAAGTAAGAGAACGCGGCCGTCCCTAGCCGCTAACACCAATTACAAGTGAGGAACACCCGATGACAGATACGTGCGCAAACTGCGGAAACCAAGCCCTCTTCGTCTACGCCACCCAAGGAACACGCAGTGTTTCCTACTGCAACTCCTGCCTGCCGTCATTTCTGCGGCCGCTGGCCAACAAAGGTCTGCTGGCAAAAACCTCTTCTTTTGATGCTCTACAAGTTCAAACGCAAGAAGCACTACAGCCTGCACTTGAAGAAGAGGTTGTTGTTGACGAACCGGCCACTGTTTCTAAGAAAAGGCGTAAAACCGCTGCGGTGGCCGAGCCAGTTACTGCAGAAGAGCCCGTAGAAGTCGTAGAAGTCGTAGAAGACGTAGTTGTGGAAGAACTCGTTGAAGATGTTGTGGAAGAACTCGTCGAGGTTGAGTAGTGCGTGTCATCAGGAAGCAAGCCTTTCAAGGTCACGCCATACCGCTGACCGCCCACAGGCCAAATGGTCCCTTCAGTTCTGAAGTACTCGCCGAGCCTGTTATTACCTACGACGACACCGATCCCGACGACTTCTACCCGCCCGGAGCGACCGCGCAAAACCAGTACCGGGGATTAAAAACCTACGTCTGCAACAACTGCTCCGAACATGTTCTCGAAGACAGCCTGTCCGGCCACGCTTGTGTAGGTGAACATGGCGAAAGTTAAAGACGCCCGCGCTCGAGTCTCCTTTGCCACACTCCCCAGCCAAGAAGAGTTATCTATCCTGCGTAACCGCGAGTACGGTGTCGACAGCGCTGTCCCACGGCGCACCACTAGCGGCCGAGACAACACCTATGGAATGACCGTTGAGCAAGCCATCGGCGCGGCATCCCTTATGGACAGAAGCCAAGTGGTCTCACCCCTTGCAGGTCTTCCTGTCTCCGCAAGCACTGGTGACTTCGCTTTTGCTAAAGGTGTTCTCGGTAAGGCCACGGGAGCCGACGGTATGTGGGATGACTACTGGGAAGACGACCAAGACGGTTACGGATACCAGAACCTCGCAGGCAGCAAGGCAACCGTTGGTGGGCAGACATACGTGCGCCCCGGAACCGCTGTCACGTCAGGTCGCGGACGTCAACCCGCACCCATCAGTCTTGTCCCCACCGCAACAACCAACCCAGACCGGCCGCGCACGGTGGCTGCAGGCTTTGACGAGGCTCGCGGTGTCCTGACAGCAGTATTCCGGGATGGAACCTTCTACAACTACTACGGAGTCGACCGAGGGGTATGGGATGCCTTCAAAGTAGCGCCGTCTAAAGGACGGTTTATCGCTGACTCTCTTGACGCCTTGGAACGGGGCACCGCAAACATGGCGAAATCTCCCGTCTACGCCCGCGAGTCCCTCTACCGCATCGCTCGAACAGGACAACTGGTCAACGATGGCAAGCCCGAACTGCAAATGGACCGCTCGCTACCTCCACGCGTTAACCCAACAAAGTCACGCAGCCGCTCATCCCTCCCACCAAAGAACGGTCAACGAAAGGTTAAATAACAAGTGCCAGCAGTACACCAAATCGGCCCACACTATTTTGTTCACAAAATGTCCTACCCGACCACAAAGTTTCCCCTCGCTGAAAAGGGAAATACACAAGAGATCGAGCACCCGTACCGAACGGGTCACTCGGTTGTAGTTCGTGTTCCATTTACCCGCCGTGCCGTAGTTATCGGGAAATGGTCAGGAGAAAACTATGAAGAAGACGCACTAACCGGTGCAATCGGTCTAAGAGAGTTAGGTCCCCATGTTTCGTAACAAGACAGTCGATGCGGGTATTCCTGTAAAAATCATCGAGCGCGTATCCAAGATGTCCAGAGACGACCTTGTAGCGTGGTCAGACCAAGCGATATACACAACAGGGCGCTACCTCACCCAGTACGGTCGCGATGGCCTCGAAGAAAACCTCTCTGAGGCCCATACAGGCGCTCAAGTTCTCCTCGCAGTTACGGAAGAACTTCAGAAACGAACTCGCCAGTAGGGACGTAAGCGTCCCTGCCGCACCCCTCTAGCCACGCGAGGGCAATTACCCCGAAAAAGGTCGTTGTACCGGGGCTCCATGACCGATGAGATACCACCCCACAGACGCACTTCACGGCTGCCCATGACTTACTCATTACCGGGGTTATCAGGACCTTGTAGGAGGTCGCTCGGTGCTCGGCTGTTGCGGGAAGAGTTCCGTCGGGTCGTGCCGTCAGTACGTATTCCATGATGCCCCCATATTTGATTGTGTCTACCCCGTTCCCCCGTGTAGAGAGTGAACTATCTCACACTGGTTGTGACCTCGCAACTGTTTCGCTAACAAATTTTAGGACAAACAACTAATGTTCGGTTCTGAGTTGCACTTACTTGACTATCTTTGATACATTATTCATGTACCTACGGAGGGTAGTACTACAAAGTAGTCGAGTAAGGAGATACAAGAAATGTCAGTAAAACCAGCGTCCACCCGAGTTGTTGGTGTGGTTCAGAAAGCCGTGGACTTAGAGTGCCATGTTAGGGTCGTTACTATCGATAGCGTTCGACTATTCGAATTACGCGACTATATTCCTAGCCTAAAAGAGTACGGTCGAGGTTACTGGATGCCTCTCACGGAAACCGCTGTGTACGGGGTCATGGGGGCCATGAACGAGATTCTCAATTCAGAGAAGGTTGCGTAATGTTTAGGGTCAGGTGCGCATCCTGCAGAAAAACCGTTGCGGTGGCAGAAACTGAGGTCGCACTACGGAACAAAGTGTTTTGTTCAGAGTGGTGCGCCCACGAGACTCCTGTGACGCCTAATGAGGAGAGAAACGACCAGTGGAAAGCCCTAGTGGCCTATGGCGTCTCCCCCGTATACATTGGTAAGATGTACGGATCGCCGCATAGTCAGGTGTACAAATCTGTCGCTCGGTAGCGGTGTGGTGTGTGTTAGGAAGGTCGGGGTGTGGTGCCCCGGCCTTCTCTTTGTACTGACACGGCGACGTTTATTGTGGATGCTTTCGGTATCACTTCTAACACCGGAATCTTATGGACACTGACACTGACGAACTAGATTTGAACGCAGAGGAACTCATCGAATACGATGAGGAGACCATCGACGAACTTTCACAAGAGTTTGTCGACCGTCTGGTCGAGAAGATGCTTGTGTTTATGGAAGTACTTGTCGGCCATCCATTTCACGACTACCAGCGTGGCTTCTCCTCGAGAATTATGGAGTCCGTCCTTATTGGGGACGGTGAAGAGATCACAGCGCTGGCGGCTCGTCAATCCGGTAAGTCGGAAGTGATCGCGAATACCGTCGCGACGCTCATGGTGTTACTTCCGCGACTCGCAAAACTGTACCCCGATCTTCTCGGAAAATTCAGTGACGGTGTATGGGTTGGGTTGTTTGCACCTACCGAAGGTCAGGCCGAGACATTGTTCGGTAGGACAGTCTCCCGACTCACCTCTGACAGAGCCGTAGAGGTCTTGGGAGACCCAGAGATCGATGACATCGCGGCGCGGACGACGGGTGTCACAAAAGGAATCCGGCTGAAGAAGTCTGGATCGACGCTGCAGATGATGACGGCTAACCCACGCGCAAAGATCGAGTCAAAGTCCTTTCACCTTATCGTTGTTGACGAGTGCCAAGAGGCAGATGACTTTGTGGTTACTAAATCAATTGCGCCTATGCTTGCTTACTACGCGGGAACCATGGTGAAGACCGGTACACCGACGACAAGTAAAAACAACTTCTATAGAGCGATCCAACTCAATAAAAGACGACAGACTTCAAAGAACTCCCGGCAGAATCATTTCCAGTGGGACTACCGAAATGTGTCTAAGGTCAACAGTAATTACGCAAAGTTTATTCGCAAAGAGATGCTTCGCATTGGTGAAGACTCAGATGAATTTCAAATGTCGTACAACTGTAAATGGCTATTAGAGCGCGGCATGTTTGTTACATCATCTGTCATGGACGAACTGGGTGATACCTCGCAAGAAGTTGTTCGATCGTGGTTTAGGTCCCCAGTAGTTGTCGGCATTGACCCCGCAAGAAAAATGGACTCCACCGTGGTGACTGTTGTTTGGGTTGACTGGGATCGACCAGACGAGTTTGGGTACTACGACCACCGCATTTTGAACTGGCTGGAACTGCAGGGCGACGACTGGGAGTCCCAGTACCACCAGATAGTTGACTTCCTGTCCGCCTACGACGTTCTCGCTGTTGGTGTCGACGCTAACGGTGTGGGAGATGCTGTCGCACAGAGACTCAAAATCCTGCTACCACGGGCTGAAGTTGTTTCGTTAACGTCGAGTCAGTCTGAACAGTCCAAGCGGTGGAAGCATTTGCAGTCGTTGATCCAAAGAAAAATGATTGGATGGCCAGCACACGCGAAGACACGTCGGCTGCGCTCATGGAAACGGTTCTACCAGCAGATGACTGATGCCGAAGTGAAGTTCACTGGTCCTAACTTTCTTGTGCAAGCACCTGACGAAGCACACGCACACGACGACTTTGTCGACAGTCTTTCTATAGCGTGTGCTATGACAGCAGATCTCACACTGCCTACTGTAGAAGTTTCAAACAATGTGTTCTTCGGCTAAACCAATTTAGACTGACGTAGGTTGTCATCTAGATCACAATGGTGTTTACCGACCCGGAGGTACGCACATGAATTTCAATTTAGACAAACTTCAGAAAGCAATCGCGGGAAGCCCGCTGGGGACAGCCTTCAAGTCGTTCCTCGCCATCGTGGTAGCGGCGGGAGTTGCAGACTTTGTCGGTGCAGGTGACATCTCCCTCTCCAACTGGCAGACATGGGTCATCTCAGGGCTGGCAGCGACCACACCCATTATCGTTAACTGGTTAAACCCCGAGGATGCTCGGTACGGCAAGAACTCCACGAAGTAACCGGAACCCGACAGTATGGCATTTCAAACCGAACCCGGGCTTATCGCTGCCGTAGCGGCCACCATGGGAGCAGCGGTGACAGCCTTCGTCGGAAGTTTTTTCACCAAGAACAAGACTAAAGCCGACGCCCACGCATCTATAGCCTCGGGAGCGTCCACTGTGGTTGACGCCATCAGCGAAGTGCTGGAGCAAGTCAGGGTAGAACTATCAATGGCCCGCCAAGAAATCCAAAAGTTGAGGACCGAAAACGAACAACTACGCGAGAGCGTGGCCCTACTGAATCTAAGAATTAGCGAAATGAGAAAAGAGCCCTAGTTCACGCTGACAGGGGTTCAGAAGACATGAACACTGATACCGAGGTACCTCAAGCATAAGGAGTAGGAATGTCAGTTCCCACGATTGGACCAGCGCCAATGTTCCCCGAACGCGCGCCACAAATGTACGACCGCAAGTTCTCTCCGGCCGTCCCCGGCCAAGAGGGTCCGCTGCGATTCCAAGAAGGTGTTGCAACTGACACCGATGTTCCCAATGATTTTGCCAAAGGCGCGATGCAAGGTTATATCGCAGCCCCGGGTCGACCCAACAGGAACGCAAACGTTTTCGAGAAATGGCCTGAAGAGACGATGGCACAGCGTGCCCACGTCGGCAGTGCCGCATGGATCGAAGCGCCTACCTTCTTAGGTGAGTTCGCTCAAGGTGCTTTCACAGACCATGGCGAGGTTCGCTACGAGATGGCAGTGCGCGACGGACTGCGATACCAGCGCCCGAACGCCACAGTCGTCGAAGACTAGATAGACCGCGCAGCACACTGCGCACCCGATCCGCTCCGGGCGCCGCGTCCACCCCCCGGCGCTCGGAGCAGATCACCCAACGGAGCAGATAAGGACTACGTATATGGCAGACAAACCGGCAAACATGAAACTGTGGAACATGCTCATTGTTCAGGCTAAATCCAAGTTTGGTACATGGCCATCACTCCCCGCGAGTAAGTGGGTTCACCACCAGTACATTGAAAAAGGTGGACAGTTCATCTCTGCTAAGGATGCGACACGAATCAAAAAAGCCACTGAACGCAGGTCTGGCAAAGAAGATCCCAAAAAAGACAAGCCTGAAAAGGGTCGCAAATGATCGAAGTTTTTAGCGCCGAATGCAAGGAGCGCTAACACATGTCTATGGGGACCATTGACTTTGCACCACCGTCGTATAGGGCTGCATCTTCGGATCTGACAATCAGCATCAGCCCTCTGGGACTTGTCGAACTTGCCGATGAAGAGTTTGAGGTACACGGACCGCGTCTTAATAGGTACTCGCTGAACTGGGCCATGTACCTTGGTCACCAGTACGCGTACAAGCGTGAGGCTGGAGAGCCGCAGGTAGTTCTTAACTACTACAGGGCGATGGTTGACTACCTTGTCCGGTTTACTTTCGGCAAGGGCGTTCACTTCCGATCCCCCAAAGCGACAGAGGCGATCGTTCCCGATCGGCTTGAGCGAGTGTGGGAACAAGACAACGACAAGATGTCGGTCCTGATGGAGATGGGACAGCAGGGATCAATCTCTGGGGACTGTTTCGTTAAGGTCGCCTACGAAGAGCCGTGGCAAGATTCCATCGGTAGGGACCACCCCGGCCGCGTGCGTATACTTCCGCTGAACTCATCATTTTGTTTTCCAGAGTTTCATCCGCATGACCGTGGTCGGTTGATGCGTTTCAAACTTAAGTACCGCTTCTGGGGCACTTCTTTAGAAGGTACTCGTCAAGTATTTACCTATGTAGAGATCCTTACGGACGAAACTATTGAAGAGTACATCAACGATGAGTTAATTGACCAGCGAGCAAATCCATTGGGAACTGTTCCTGTTGTGCATGTGGCAAATCATCCGGTTGCAGGATCTCCGTGGGGACTTTCCGATGCGCACGACATCATCGCTATTAACCGTCAGTACAACGAGATCAGCACAGACATCGCGGACATCGTTAACTACCACGCCGCTCCAGTGACTGTCATTGTTGGCGCTAAGGCATCACAGTTGGAGAAGGGTCCTAAGAAAGTTTGGGGCGGGCTTCCTAAAGATTCCCAAGTGTTTAATCTTGAAGGCGGCAGTTCCGGTGTGGCAGGGGCACTGCAGTACCTCGAGATGCTCAAGCGTGCGATGCACGAAATCATGGGCATTCCTGAGACTGCTCTCGGTCAGGTACAGCCCATCTCTAATACGTCTGGTGTTGCACTAAGCATCCAGTACCAGCCACTAATGAATCGATACCACCAGAAGGTCATTCAGTACGGCGGTGGAATCAAGAAGATCAACGAATTAGTCATGCTGACTCTGGCAGTCAAAGAGCCCGAGACACTGATCTACAACCCCGATACTGACGGCCCCATTAAGTCGACCCAGTATTCGCAACTTGATCCCAACGATCCCATGACCTACATATCCTTTCCTACGTTCCCACCGCCGTTGCCGCTCGACAAACTCGTCGTGCTCAACGAGGTCCAGATGTTGATGGGTATGGGTCTTGAATCCAAAGAAGGCGCACTCAGGACACTCGGAGAAGAGTTCCCCGAGGCCAAACTGTCCGAGATCCGCGAGGAGATGGTGGAAGATGCTAAGGCAGACGGCGCACTAATTTTGATTCAGACTGAAATCTCTAAGGCAATCCAAGACATGACCGGAATGATGCCCGGGCCGGACGGTATGGCAACGCCTATGGAGCCCGTCATGGCGGGAGCAAATGATCTCGTAGGCGACGGTGCTCCAGCGGGAGCCAACGCCATCGATGAAGCCGGGATGATCGATCTTCAGGCCGAGGGTCAGTTGAGAACTGATCTGGTCACACAGGCGTACGGCACGAAGATGCCACAACGTCGATCAGGAGAAGACCCTAACTCTTCATAAATTTTTATTGTTTTGAAGTTTTTACCGAGACTTTGTATCCAAGAAGTAGTTGCCTATGACTAGATCAATTCTCATGATCAATCGTGATACGCCATCCGGCAATTGGACAACCAACACTAAATAGTAAGGGTTCGCAATGAGCACACCTAACATGAACAGTTTCACCGAAGCGGTCGCTGAATCAAGTTCCGTATCAGTGGATAATCTCTCCGAAAGCGTCACAGACGCCCCTGAAGTACCCATCGAAATTAAGAGCGTCCCTGCTGGGTTCAGTTCAGAAGACGTAGCCAAGGCCCGGGAGCAAGAAAAAGCAAAGTTGTACCCGACGATTGAGAAACTGAAAGAAGAAGTGTCCGAACTGCGTAGAGATCGTGAAGAGCGCGAAGCAGAGGAAACCCGCAGCAAGGAAGCCCTCGCGCTTGAAGACCGGCGCAAGGCTGAAGAAGACATGGATATCCGCGCACTTCTCCAGCAGAAAGAGCAAGAGTTCAATCAGCAACTGGAAATTGAGCGCACCGAGCGTGAGCGAGCGATCGCACTGCTTGAAGCAGAGCGCCAGTTCCAAGAACTGCAGACCTACCGCCACCAGCGTGTAGAAGCAGAGCGAGAGAACATCATCCCAGAACTTGTTGACCTGATCGATGGCGGAAGCGCCGATGAGATCGAGGCCAGCATTGCAAGCCTCAAGGATCGCAGTTCGCGCATCCTTGACTCCGCGCAGCAGGCAATGACGTCTGCTAGACGGGACATGGCAGGTTCACGAGTTACCGATCCTGCCGCCGGACCCTTGGACACCCATACGGATCAACGTCAGTTCTCCCCGGAAGATATCCGGAATATGTCAGTACAGGACTACCAAAAGTACCGAGAAAGGCTCTTAGGCAATTCAGCCTCAAGCCGTGGACGTGGATTGTTCGGATAGTAAATAACCCACCAACCATCCGCCTAATTTTCTAGAAAGGGAAATCATGGCTTCAGCCCTAACCGGTACCGGCGGCCTCGCCGCCGCCCCTACCGCCTACAGCGGCTCTAACTCGCAGTTGACACAAGCGATCCAGACCATTTGGTCAAAGGAGATCTTGTTTCAGGCAATGCCCATCCTGCGTTTTGAGCAGTTTGCAGTAAAGAAGACTGAACTCGGTGTCGCACCGGGTCTTCAGATTAACTTCATGCGTTACATCAACCTCGCACCTTCAACAGCACCACTCACTGAAGGTGTCCGAATGGAGACCAAGTCTCTCACCGCAGAGCAGATCCAAATCACCGTTGCAGAGCATGGATACGGCGTTGCCGTTTCCGAACTGCTTCTTAACGCATCCTTCGATGACGTTATGGCATCTGCATCACGTCTACTCGGCCGTAACATGGCCCAGTACCTCGACAACCAGAGTCGCGACACCCTCGGTGGCGCAACCAGCCAGATCTTTGGCTACGACCGCTCCAGCCTCTCAGGAGTCAACGACTGGTACGCCGCAGGTACTGCAGGCGCTAAGGCCGACGTCACAGGTGCATCCGGTGACTTCTACCTCACCACCGCTGCCGTCAAGGACGCGGTTGAGACACTGGCATCACGTAACGTTCCTCGCCTCGGTGAGACCTACGTCTGCTTCGTCCACCCTCACCAGAGCCGTCGCTTGCGCGATGTCCCTGAGTTCATCGAAGTAACCAAGTACGCAGCACCCGGTAACTTCATGCTCGGTGAAATCGGTCGTCTCTACGACGTCGTCTTCATCGAAACCACACAGGTACGCAACGGTGTCGCAAAGGGCGGACTCGCTCCTTGGGATGCTGGCTTCAGCAGCAGCGCTACCGCTGGTTCCAACGTGTACGAAGCAATGATGATCGGTGACAACGCATTTGGTCACGCCATCTCTCTCCCTGTTGAACTTCGCGACGGCGGCGTTCTCGACTTCGGTCGTGAGCACGCAATTGCATGGTTCGGCATCTGGGGCCAAGGCATCATCACTGATATCGCCATCACAAAAATCCTAACGAACTAAGTTAGATAGTTTGTAATTGAACGATCAGGAAGGGGGCGGGCCATACGGCTCGCTCCCTACCCTGTAACAAAAAAAACACTACTCATATCTGGAGGATGAATTACCGTGGCAGTTACCCGACCAAAGCCAACCGATGCGACCGGCATCGCCCGTGCAAAAGAAATTAAGAAGAACTCAGAAGAACTCAAGCGCCGTGCCGACGAACTGTCGACCATTGCGGCCGCAGAAGCCCAGCGCATGGACTCCGAAGTTCTTGACGCTAAACAGGACAACGAGCCTGTGGTGCTTGATGAAGTCGTTACCCTCGGGGCCGACCTCGGCGACGACTCCGTTGTGATCCGTCTGGTGGCCGACATCGACACCATGACATGGGGATACGGCAACGAGTACTCCTTCAAAGCAGGCAACAAATACAAGGTACCCCGCGATCTCGCGAACCACCTAGAAACTTTGGGCTACCTGTACACGATGTAAAGCGTTCACGGTGTGAACGGCACGCATTTTTTGCGTGCCGTTTGTACTTTGTCCTGACGCAGAGGCGTTCTACCGAGACGATAGGGGACGACCGCGAGGAGGAATGAGTGGCCAGTATTAACGCTCTGGTTGATCGTACTCGTATGGAACTCGGGGACCCCGGGAAATCCTTCGTATGGACGTCTATTGCGACCGCAACCAACAGGTATGAACTCCCCTACTCCCCTGTTCGTGGATCAACTCTCGAGGTTTTTGTCGACGGGATCGACATATCAAATGAAGTCACTGTTGAGGAACACACAGGTGTACTGGTCTTTGACTCAGTTACCGATGTGGGCTCTTCCATTAGTGTTCAGGGAATTCACTTCAGGTTCTTCACAGACAACGAACTTGCACTCATAGTTGATTCAGCAGTTAAAGAGCACCTTTATAACCGAACCGATGCCTATGGCCGCGCACTTACGGTAGAGAACCTTCCCCCCGTTGAAGAGTTCCCCGCAGCCCTGCTTGCCGCGCACCACGCGCTGTACACCTTGGCCACTGATGCCTCCTTTGATATTAGTATTCAGACCCCCGACGGTGTGTCAATTCCGCGCTCGGAGCGATACCGCCAGTTGATGGACATGATCCGGGGGCGCAAAGAGCAGTACGACATGCTGTGTCAGGCGCTCAATATCGGCTTGACCCGCATCGAGACCTTCACGTTCCGCAGGATCTCGAAGGCCACCAACCGCTACGTGCCCGTGTATATGCCGATGGAAATCGACGACAGATCACAGCCGCAGCGTATTTACCTGCCGATACCTACTTATGGCGGTTCACCCGTTCCCTCCAAGGCGGCCCAGTACGACCTCGTCTTTACCCAAGGAGATACCTACAGTGTCGTCTTGGACTTCCCGTTCGATGTCTCCGTCTACACTCCGAGAGCGCAGATACGCCTTTACCCAGAATCTGCAGCCAAGGTGGCAGAAGTCACTTGCGAAATTGTAGATGGTCCTGCGGGGAAGATAAAACTCTCGCTCACTACTGACCAGACTTACAGGGTTCCTCTCAAAGCGTTCTGGGATATGCAACTCACACGCGACGAGGTAACGGAAACCTTCCTGCAGGGAGCGGTTTTCTGTAAACGGCAGATTACTCAGGACTTAAACAATGAGTCGGACCCCAACTGGTCACCTACGGGCTGGGAGCCTGCGCCGTGAGCGATATTACTGAGGTTGTCAATGTTGTTGTAACACCCACCCCCGACGCTGTGGTTTCCCTTTTAACGCGGTCAGGGAACTTAAGCGGTTCGGAATTTCTGTTATTCGCCTATCATCACAATCAGGGATCGTCAGACACGGAATGGCTCATTGAGCACAACCTTGGCTTCTATCCCAACGTCACCACCATGGACTCGGCGGGGTCCACAGTGGAGGGCGAACTGGAACACCTATCGAAGTACCGACTACGGGTCACTTTCTCGGCACCCATCAGCGGCGACGCATACCTGTCTTAGGAGACTTTCATGGCTCGTAAATTCTTGACACCCATCGACATGGGCAAACTTGAGATTCAAAACTTTGCTGTTCAAAACGTCGGATCTTTCCCATCCACGCCTGCCGTAGGCCAGAAGATCTTCCGCACCGACCTTAAAAAAGAATTCATCTACACAGGTGATACTGGACTAGGAACCAGTGGCTGGGTAGCCAGTGATGGTTCTGACATCCCTGACAGCACAATCACCAGCGCCAAAATCCTCGATGGCGCCATCGTCAACGCCGACATTAACGCTTCCGCCGACATCGACGCGTCAAAACTTGAGACGACATCGTTCAACACCAAGGTGCGTACCAGTCGCCTTGACCAGATGTCCGCACCGACCGCTGCGGTCGCGCTCAACTCACAAAAGATCACTGGTCTTGCTGATCCAACCAACCCACAGGACGCGGCCACGAAGTTCTACGTCGACAACGCTGTCGTAGGCATCGACTGGAAGTCCTCGGTCAAGGTAGCCACCACGGCCAACATCGCGCTCACGGGTACACAAACTATTGACGGTGTGTCTTTGACATCGGGAGACCGCGTTCTTGTTAAGAACCAGACCAGCGCATCCGCCAACGGCGTGTACGTCGTATCAGCGAGCGCATGGTCGCGAGCATCTGATGCCGACACCGACGCCGAACTGACAAACTCGTTCGCAGTCTTCGTCGAGCAGGGAACTAACAACGCAGATAGCGGCTGGGTGCTCACTACCGACGGAGCAGTCACTGTCGGAACGACCGCACTCGCGTTTACCCAGTTCACAGGTCTGGGTCAGGTTGTCGCAGGAACCGGCCTTACTAAAAATGGCAACACGATCGACGTTGTCGGCACTGCTGCCCGCATTGTGGCAAATGCGGACTCTATTGATATCGACGCTAACTACGTTGGCCAGACGTCCATCACGACCCTTGGCACGATTACGACAGGCACATGGGCCGCTACCGATGTCGCTATCGCTCACGGTGGTACCGGCGCTAGTACCGCAGGGGCGGCTCGCACCAACCTGTCGTCTACGTCCAACCCTCTCCCCCAAAAGTTCGTAGGAACCTACGGAGGAGCAACCACTGCCTCGGTCGTTCACAACCTGAACACACTCGACGTCGTGGTCTCGGTCTACCTATCCAACGCGGCTGTCGAGTGCGACGTGACCGTCACGGATGCAAACACGGTAACGCTTGGCTTTGCTGTGGCGCCTGTCGCGGGCTCCATCAAAGCCGTCGTCGTCGGCTAACAATCGGAGTAACTAGGTGTCAATTAAGAGGCTAGTACCGCTAAATGTTTTCTCGGCGTCTTCTGCACCTTCTGGTACCCATTCCACTGGGGACATGTACTACAACACGTCCGACGGAATCTTGTATGTACACACAGGTTCAGCATGGGCAGCCACAGGAGGTGGCTCGAGTGGTGGAGGAGGAGGAGCATCTGTTGTTACAGATGTAACTGCACCATCATCCCCCGCTGACGGTGACCTTTGGTACAACTCAACAAACGGTGTCTTGTACATCTACTACCAAGATGCAGATTCCAGTCAATGGGTAATGACGACCTCTTCCGTTGCACCATCTGGTGTATCACAAAGTGAACTGGATGCGGTTGAAGCACTAGCACTGTTGGGACTTTAGGAGAGTTATGGCTAACACGTTCAAGGTTCTTTTCAGGGGCGCGGCTGCCACATCAAGTACAACCCTTTACACGACTCCTGCTGCCACCACGACTCTTATCAGTTCTGTTGTTGTAACGAATACGGCAGGGGCAGTAGCGACATACTCTATGAGCCTTGATGGGGTTGCACTAGCCACAACGGTTTCTGTTCCCGCGAATGATTCGATCATTATTGAACTGAAGCAGGTGCTACCTGCGGGGGATATTCTGGCTGCATCGGCTTCTGCTACATCAGTTAATTTCCATGTGTCAGGACTGGAGATTACATAAATGGGTGTTTTTACTCTTACTGATTCTCTTTTTACTGATCGTGTTTCTTTCAGTTATGTCGGTGGTAAAAGACCGTTATTTGAATTGCCTATCGAGTATTTGGTTGTCGCTGGTGGTGGCGCAGGAGGTTTCTATCACGCAGGAGGCGGCGGCGCGGGTGGTATGCAGACAGGAAGCACAAATTTTTCGTTAACCAGCGGTAATAACTCAATAGTTGTAGGTGCAGGTGGTCCCACACAAACAGCATGGAATCTTGTTTCGACATATTCTGGTTCATCTTCTAGTTTCTCAACCATTACTAGTAGCGGCGGTGGAGGAGGGGCAAACTATGTACATCGCAATGGAGGTTCAGGTGGATCAGGAGGAGGTGGCTTTGGTTCTTACGCCCAAACCTCAGGATCAGGGTCAGGTTCGGCAGGTAGCGGTATAAGTGGACAAGGTAATAATGGCGGAACTGCATCACAGAATGGTTATGCTGGTGCTGGCGGCGGCGGTGCTGGTAGTGCAGGTTTTAATTCTAATAACCCAGCAAGTGCTGGTGGTGCTGGAGGAACAGGTCTTTCAAGTAGCATATCTGGAAGTTCAATTTTTTACGCTGGCGGCGGCGGAGGACACGGTAATTCATCCCCTGCTTCTGGAGGAAGTAGCATCGGAGGAAATGGCGGAGGCGGTGGATCATCCGGGACTGCCGGTGTAATAAATACAGGATCTGGTGGCGGTGGGGGCGGTGGTGGCAGTGGTTCAGGAGGTTCTGGCGGCTCCGGCGTTGTCATCATCAAATACCCAATGGGGTATCAAGCAAACTTTTCCGCTGGAGTAACCGCAACTACAACAACTGTTGGCGATAACAAAGTAAGTGTTGTTACTGCTACTTCTACTACAAGTGAGACTGTTTCGTTTGGTTTGGATACGAGTTTCTTGGTGGAGTATTTGGTTGTTGCAGGTGGG
>Ga0213861_10001809_pt1 | contig 18735 bp, 23 predicted proteins | sample PICome_4_FD_160110 | JGI IMG/M metagenome (GOLD analysis project Ga0213861, IMG submission 160110) | Coastal seawater microbial communities near Pivers Island, North Carolina, United States - PICO131 | ecosystem: Environmental > Aquatic > Marine > Coastal | place: USA: North Carolina... | reverse complement strand
CTACGACACCCATAACGCCATCTAAAGCATCTATTTCTCTTACAAGATGACCTTTTCCAAGCCCTCCGATAGCAGGATTGCAGGACATCTCACCAATTGTCTCTATTTTATGAGTAAAAAGAGCAGTGTTTACGCCCATTCTAGCGGACGCAGCTGCTGCTTCACATCCAGCATGTCCACCACCTATCACTACTACATCATAGCTTTGTTTAGTCATGAGGTGAATGTAACGCGGTATATTAGGAATACAAGTGGTATTTTATTTACCAATGCAAAAATCTTTAAATATAGATCCAAGGATTTCCTCAACATCAACTTTACCAACAATACTTCCAAGATGTCGCGTAGCTATTCTTAGGTCTTCGGCAGCTAATTCTAAATCTTTATTTTGATCTTTTTTAAGAAAGTTATCTATTTCTTTCAAGCACTCGTTAAGTTTAACTCTATGTCTCTCTCTTGTGATTAAAGCAGTATTATTAGATGTAAATTTTTTACTTAGTTTCTCTTTAATCTTTTTAATCAAATTATCGATGTTTTTATTATCTTTAACTGATGCTAATACCGTATCTGCATCAAATTTATGATTTTGTTTACTTAGTACATCTGACTTATTAAGTAAAACTATCGTATCTTTATTGATCATTTTTTTTATTTCGTTGTTTATGCTGTTTGAAGAATTATCTACAACAACAATATTTAAATCCGCTTCTTTAGATTTTCCTAACGCTAAAGATATACCTTTTTTCTCAACCTCATTTTTAGCATCTCTAATACCTGCGGTATCAGCTAAAATTACAGGGTAACCTCCTATATTTAAATATGTCTCAATTACATCTCTTGTGGTTCCTGCTTCATCTGAAACAATAGCTACATCTCTTTTTGCTATTAAATTTAAAAGAGAAGATTTACCTGCATTCACTTCACCTGTAATAGAAACTCTAAATCCATCTCTTATTTTTTCTCCTATTTTATTGTCTTCGATTATCTTATGAATATCTTTATGTATTTCTTTAATAGAGTTTTGTACTTCTTTTAAAACTTTTTCTGGTAAATCATCCTCAGCAAAATCTATTTTAGCTTCAATATAAGATAAAGATTTTATTAATTTTTCTCTTAAATCATTGTAATAATTTGAAGCATTGCCTTGAACTAATTTAACAGCTTGATCTCTTTGAAGCTCAGTCTCAGCATGAATTAGATCACCTATACTTTCAGCTTTTAAAAGATCAATTTTATCATTTTGAAAAGCTATCTTTGTAAATTCACCAGGTTCAGCTAATCTACAATTTTCTTGTTCTGATAGTGCTTTTAATAAAGCGTTAATAATGGCATTACTACCATGGACCTGGAACTCAGCTAAATCATCGCCAGTATAGCTATTAGGCGCGGGAAACCACAATAATAGAGCTTCTGGGTCTATTACTTTATCGTTTTTTGGATCATAGAATTTGCAAAAGTTTACTTCATTAGAATTAATTTTTTTTAATTTTGTTAAGTTCTTACAAACTTTAAGAGTGTCTTTACCTGAGACTCTAACGATGGCTATTCCTGACGGCCCTCTACCTGATGAAAGTGCGTAAATGTTCATTGAACTAAATTGATAAACCCTGATTTGAAATAAATTTGCTTATTCTTTTAAGAGTATTATTTTTTGAGATATTTTTCAAAATTGTTTCTTTAAATGGTTCTAATAATTTATTTTGTTGAAAGAAATTATGAGTTATATCTATTCCTATACCGGTAATAATATTTTCTGATTTTCTTTTATTAGTAAAATCTTCAAGAGCTGGAGTGCTTTTTAAAGACATACCTAATTCTGTGTAATATTTAAAAATCTTTTGTAATTTATTAATATCTCTTAATATAAGATTAAATCCTTGACCTGCTACAGGATGAACTGTGTGTAATCCCTCACCTAAAATTAAAATATCATTTTTATAATAGGTTCGTTTTAAATTAAGCATCAATGGATAAGATTGCTGATTTGAAATTTTTATTTGTTTTGTTTTTAAAACTTCAGAAATTTTAGATTTAGCAACTGAATTAATGTCTTTTTTAGGAATATTTTTATCTACACTCCACACGAAAGAGAAATAATTTTTTGAAAAGGGGAGTATTGCTAACGGCCCCTCTTTTAAAAAATATTGAGCAGTATTCAAATTTTTCAAATTGTGTTTAACATATCCTGTAATAGCGATTTCTTTATAGTCTTTATTTAGTGATCTTTTATCAGCTACACTTTGATAAATTTTTGAAGATCTGCCTAAGCATAATATTTTTATGTCATAACTATTTAAATCTTTCAATTCATTAATATTTTTTTGAAGAGTTTTTATTTTTTTCTTTTTAATTTCTTTAATTAAAATTTTTTTAATTTTGTCATTCTCAAAAACGTACATAAGATTTTTGCTATCGTCATTAAAGTTTAGGAAATTCATGTTCTGATCTTTTGTCTCGTAGAAAAGATCGATCTTTTTTGAAGGCCAAAATAATTTTTTGTCGAGTTTACTTATGACTTTATTAATAAACTCATAATTTGAAGCGGAAATAGCTGTAGTTCGTCTATCGTTAGAATGCTTATTTTTTCTAGATATTAAGTGGACCTCTAAGCCTTCTAATTTATTCAATGCTAAAGCAGTCATTAAACCTGAAAGACCATCTCCAACTATGCAAATTCTCTGTTTTGTCATATTAAAATTTTTCTCACTTTCATAAAAATGGTAAAAAGTACGTAAAACGATTCGATATGAATACAACCATTTTAAATAGTTTAACAAATTTTTTAAAAAAGCGAACCTTTGAATTTATAGGATTAATCTTAATTTCAACAAGTATCGGTTTAGCAATAGCTTTTACAACATATTCGCCGGAGGATCCTTCATTTGTCTATGGTGATAGGGAATTTGAGATCAAAAATTTCTTTGGAATCTATGGCAGTAGTATTGCTGATTTTCTCTTACAGAGTTTTGGTCTCGTTTCATTTTTAATTTTAGCTAATTTTTTATTTTGGGGAATTAATTTAATCATTCAAAAAGAAATCAAAAGAATAATTTTAAAGTTATTTCTAGTAGTTTTATATTTGATCTTAGGAACCATCTTTATTTATATTACCTTTAATAATTCGTTCTGGCTTATCGATAATGGTAACTCGGGTTTTGTTGGCAAGATTGGTTATGAATTTTTAAGCACATGGTTTCCATATATTGATAACACTTACTCTGCTTATGTTTTGTTATTACTTACTTTAATCTTTTTTATTTTTTCAGCTGATTTAAATATAAAGAAAATAATTACTGGATTTTTTTCTATAATTTCTTCATTGTTTAGAAGAAGAAAAAATACTACTCCTGATATAAATTTAGAAGCAGATCCCATAGAAGAGAAAAACGAAATCATTGAAAGGCCGCAACAGTCATTTTCTTTTGGTGATTTAACTCGATCAGATAAACCAGCAACTAGTCTAAGATCAAAATACAAACTTCCAGCAATAGATTATTTAGAAAGAAGTTCTACTAAATTAAGTGCTTCGGAATTAAATAAAAATCGTCCTGATGGTGAGTTTATGGAAAAAATTCTTTTAGATTTTGGTATCGATGGAAAAATTAAAGCTATCAATAATGGTCCGGTTGTTAGTTTGTATGAATTTGAACCAGCGCCTGGGGTTAAAGTTTCGAAAATAATAAATTTATCTGAAGATTTAGCTCGTAATACTAGTTCAACATCTGCAAGAGTTTCGGTAATTCCTGGCAAAAATACAGTGGGTATCGAGATACCAAACGAGACAAGAGAAAGTGTATCGCTTCGAGAAATAATCTCTTATGAAAAGTTTCAAAAGAAAGATGTAAAATTACCTATAGCGCTTGGAAAAAGTATCTCTGGCATGCCTATCGTTGGAGATCTTACGTCAATGCCTCACTTATTAATAGCTGGGACTACAGGTTCAGGTAAGTCAGTTTGTATTAATACGATTATTGTTTCATTGCTTTACAAATTAAATCCTGATCTTTGTAAATTTATTTTAATTGATCCTAAGATGTTAGAACTGTCAACTTACGAAGGTATTCCCCATTTATTAACACCGGTAATCACCGATGCAAAGAAAGCAACCTCTGCTTTGGCATGGACGGTGAAAGAAATGAATAGCAGATACAAACTTATGAGCAAAGTTGGAGTGAGAAATATCGATGGTTACAATGCCAAACATAGATTAAAGATGCCTTACATAGTTGTAGTAGTTGATGAGATGTCTGATTTGATGTTAGTTGCTGGAAAAGAAATAGAAAACTACATCCAAAAATTATCACAAATGGCAAGAGCTGCAGGAATTCATATTATCATGGCGACACAAAGACCGAGTGTTGATGTTATTACAGGTACAATCAAAGCAAACTTTCCAACAAGAGTTTCTTTTCAAGTAAGTTCAAAAATAGATAGCAGAACTATACTTGGAGAACAGGGTGCCGAACAATTATTAGGTAAAGGCGATATGTTATTTATGTCTTCAGCTAATAGAATCGTTAGGATTCATGGTCCTTATGTTTCAGAAAATGAAATAGAAAAAATAGTTAATTCCATCAGAGGCCAAGGTGAACCAGATTATATGGAGGAAATTACTGCACAAACAAGCATCGAGACGTCTTTAACATCTGATGGAGACGGTGATGAAGACGAGTTATACCCTCAAGCAGTTGATATTATCAAATCAGAAGGAAAAGCTTCGACAAGTTTCTTACAAAGAAAATTGCAAATCGGCTACAATAGAGCAGCAAGAATTATTGATATGATGGAAGAAAAAGGTATTGTGAGTAAGGCAAATCATGTTGGTAAACGTGAAGTTTTATAAAATATTTACAATTTTTTTTTTATTGTCAGCAAATCTTTTTGCTAATGAAAAAGATCAAATAGTCGCTCAATTAAATAATTTAAATTCATTAGAATTTACTTTTAATCAAAATATTGATGACAAAGTTGAGAAGGGGAGTTGTCTTTTAGAATTTCCTGGGAAATTAAAATGTGATTACTTTGATGATAAAAAAAAAGAATTAATAGTAAATAAGAAAAAATTAGCAATTACTCAAAAGAGATATAATAAAACTTACTATTATCCCATTTCAAAATCTCCATTCCTAAATATATTATATAAAGATAAACTTTTAGAAATTGTAAAATCTGGAAAGCTCGAACTATCTGATCAAATTATAAAGTTAGTTTATTTGGATGATAATGAGATAACAGTTTTCTTCGACAAGAAAACATTGGATTTGAAAGGTTGGCAAATAGTTGACCAATATAACAACAATATAAATTTCTCTTTGATTATTGTTGCTAAAAATAATGTCTTTAAAAAAGGAACTTTTAAAATTCCTGAGATGAATTAAGCTACGAAATCTATTTCTTCTTCTTTAAAGATTTCAAAACCTTTAGACTTATAATTTTGCAGAGCATGCTTATGATCTAAGCTACAAGTATGGACCCACATTCTTTCTGGATTCTTTCTAGATGCGCTAGCAATGGCATGATTAACAAGGGTTGAGCCTAGTTTTAAACCCCTAAATTCTTTTAATACACCCAAATTTATTAACTCCACTTCATTAGAACCTGGATGATATTCCTGTTCGTAATAACCAGCTAGATCTTCCCCTTTTTTTAAAACATGTGTTTCTAGATTTTTATTAGATACATATTTCACCCATTCGCTGTCTGACCATAACAACCTATCTCTCCAAAAATGATCTAAACCAATTTGTTTATAAAAGAATTTATTTAAATGAAAATTATCTTTACTATCTAAAATAATTTTATAATTTTCAGGGAGATTTAGATCTATAGTTTTTGAAAAATCTTTAATTTCTAAAAAATATCTTTTAACTCTTGAAACCATTAACTAACCATCTTTCCAATCTTCTCACCTGAAAAAATATGATAATGAAGATGGGGAACTTCTTGCCCACCATCACTACCAATATTTGTTAGAGCCCTATAACCTTTATCTTTTGAACCCATTAAGTTTGCTACATGTGTAACTGCTTTATTTAATTCAATAATCTCTTTATCAGAGGCTTTATTATTAAAATCATCTAGATCAACATATTCACCTTTTGGTATTACTAATACGTGTACTTTCTTCTGAGGATTAATGTCATGAAAAGCTAAAACATGGTCGTTTTCATAAACTTTCTTGCAAGGAATTTCTCCTCTAAGAATTTTTGCGAATATATTATTTTTATCATAGCTCATTTTTGCCTTTTCTTAAGCTCACTCATAACATCCTCTACCTTGATATTATTAGCTTCAAGATAAACCATCAAATGATAAAGTACATCTGCTGCTTCATGTATTTTATTAGAATCTTGTTCAACAGCTTCAATTAATTCTCCTATTTCCTCTTTTACTTTTGCAACGCTTAAACTTTTATCATTAAGAAGTTTATTTGTATAAGAGTTATCAGGAGAAGAATTTTTTCTATCTCTAATGATTTTCATTAACTGTTCTAGATTTTCAAACATTTTATAATCTTACCGATACATTCTTAGAATTCAAATATTCTTTGGCTTCTTTAATTTTATATTCACCATAGTGAAAAATAGAAGCAGCAAGAACAGCGCTCGCACCACCTTTAACTATACCATCATACAGATGATCTAAAGTGCCTACGCCACCAGAAGCAATAACAGGAATATTAGTACTATCTGTAATTACCTTTAATAATTCAACGTCATAACCAGATTTTGTTCCGTCTCTATCCATAGAAGTTAATAAGATTTCTCCTGCTCCATTTGTTTCTACTTGTTTAGCGAATTCTACTGCATCAATACCCGTTTTATTTCGTCCACCATGAGTAAAAACTTCCCATTTATTATCAGAAACTTGTTTAGCGTCTATGGCTACAACAATACATTGAGAGCCAAATTTTTTAGACGCCGCTTTTACAAAACTAACTTCATTAACTGCTGCTGTATTAATAGAAACCTTATCTGCTCCAGCTAATAATAAATCTGTTATATTCTGAATAGTTCTAACACCACCACCAACAGTTAAAGGAACAAAACATTCCTTTGCAGTTTTTCTTACAATATCAATTATTGTATCTCTATTTTCATTTGATGCAGTAATATCTAAAAAACAAATCTCGTCAGCACCACCATCACTATAAATCTGAGCTTGTTCAATTGGATCTCCAGCATCTTTTAATTCAACAAAGTTAATGCCTTTAACTACTCTGCCATTCTTAACATCTAGACAGGGAATAATTCTATTTTTAAGCACTAATCTCCTTCGCTAGCTCATCAAGTTTAATATCACCATCATAAATTGCTTTACCAATAATGATACCTTCAATTTTTTTATTATTTAATTCTTTGGTTTTTTTAATATCAATCATTGAAGAAACACCCCCAGAAATAACTACAGGACAATTAGATAGTTCTGCAATTTTAACACTTTCATCAAAATTAGGGCTAGTTTTCATTCCATCTCTATTTATATCTGTGTAAATTATTCGGCTTACACCATAGCTGTTGACTTCTTTAAGAAAGTCTAAAGTTTTAATATTAAGATTTTCTTTCCAACCAGAGACAGAAAGATTTCCATCCTTTGCATCTAATCCTAAAGCAATTTGACCTTTAAACTTTATACAAGCTTCTTTTAAAAATTCTTTATTTTTAATAGCACCACTTCCTAAAATTACTTTCTCAACACCAGCATCGATATATTGTTTAATGCTGTCGATAGATCTAACGCCACCACCTATTTCAATTTTAAAATCATATTTGCTTACAATTTCTCGAATAATTTCTAAATTTACTGTCCTGCCTGTTAGCGCTCCGTCTAAATCAACAATGTGTAAATTTTTAAAACCATGATCTTTATATTTACCAGCTTGATCAATGGGTGAAGTTTCATATTCAGTTTTATTTTCAAAGTCTCCTTTAATTAATCTTACGCATTTCTTATCTTTAATATCTATAGCGGGAAATATTTTCATCTTTTTTTATAAATTAATAAAGTTTTCAATTATTTTTAATCCTGTCTTATCACTTTTCTCAGGGTGAAATTGTGTTCCAAATAAATTATCTTTTTCTACTGAACAAACAATCTTTGAAGAGTAATCTGTGGTCGCTGAAATGACTGATTTATCTTTAGGTATAAACTCATAACTATGAACGAAATACATATGAGATTTATTTTTTATGTCTTTAAATATTTTACTTTCTTTTTGAATTTCAATTTCGTTCCAACCAATATGTGGAAGTTTAAATTTTCCGTTTTGATTATCTATTTTAGAAACTTTACCGGCAATCCATCCTAATCCTTTTGTTTCTTCTTCCTCATAGCCAATATCGGCAAACATTTGCAAACCCACACAGATTCCTAATAATGGTTTATTATTTATAATTGCAAAATCTTTCAGCGTATCTACCAATTCATTAATACTGTTTAAAGAATCTACGCAGCTTTTAAATGATCCTTGACCTGGTAAAACTATCTTATCGCTAGATTTAATTTTTTTGATATCTGAAGTTACTTCTAGATTAACTTTATCTTTAGCGACCTCTGTGAAAGAGTTAATGACTGAGCTTATATTGCCCGATTGGTAGTCAACAATTGTGACGTTCATCAAATTTAAATAGAGCCTTTAGTCGAAGGTATTGAGTTTTTAATTCTTTTATCAACTTCTAGAGCATCTTTAAGTGATCTAGCTAAACCTTTGTAACAAGATTCAATTTTGTGGTGACTATTCTCACCATAAATATTTTCTACGTGTAAAGTAACACCTGCTGATTGAGAAAAAGCTTGAAACCACTCTTTAAAAAGTTCTGTGTCCATCTCACCCAGTTTCTCTACTGCTAAATTAACTTTCCAAATTAAATACGGTCTATTTGATACGTCAATTGAAACACGGCTAAGAGTTTCGTCCATCGGTATGATTGTTGAAGCATATCTCCTTATACCTTTTCGATTACCAGCAGCTTTCTTTATAGCTTCACCAATAGCTATACCTGTGTCTTCTGTGGTGTGGTGTAAATCAATGTGAGTATCACCTTTTGCATTAACTTCTAAGTCAATCAAAGAATGCTTAGACAATTGTTCTAACATGTGGTCAAGAAAACCGATTCCAGTTTTAATTTTATATTTACCTTTACCGTCTAAATTTACAGAAACGGCAATTCTGGTTTCTTTTGTTTTTCTAATAATTTTTGCTTTTCTTGCCATAAATTAACTCTGATTTATCATTGATATATATATAATCGGTCATTTTATCAATAAATCAGATTTGCTATTGAAGATCTTGAATTAATCGCCACATATAACATTATGAATACAGCTGAAAAGTGGCATGGAACAACGATAGTTCTGCTTAGAAAAAATGGTGAAACTGTAGTGGCTGGAGATGGACAGGTAAGTTTAGGTAACACTGTTTTAAAAAGTAAAGCAAAAAAAGTAAGAAAAATTGAAAGTCGAGGAGTGATCGCTGGTTTTGCTGGTTCAACAGCTGACGCACTAACTTTGTTTGAAAGACTAGAAGCTAAACTTGAAAAACACGCGGGAAATTTACAAAGAGCTGCTGTTGAATTAGCTAAAGATTGGAGAAGTGATAAATTTTTAAGAAGGTTAGAAGCATTAATGGCAGTTGCTGATAAAAAACATAGTTTTATAATTTCTGGAACAGGTGATGTTTTAGAGCCTGAAGATGGAATAATAGGTATCGGTTCAGGTGGAAACTACGCATTAGCAGCAGCAAAAGTTTTAATTGAAACCGATATAAGCGCAGAAGAAATTGCAAGAAAATCTATCAAGGTTGCTTCTGATATTTGTGTTTTTACAAATAACAACGTCACTGTAGAGAAAGTTTAAAATGACAAAGACAAATAAAATTACAAACTTAAATGTAGTAAAGAAAAATTCAAAAAATTACTCGAAAGTAAGCTCTTTATCTCCGAGAGAAATTGTTTCTGAATTAGATAGATATGTAATAGGACAAAAAGAAGCTAAAAAAGCTGTAGCCGTTGCTTTAAGAAATAGATGGAGAAGACAAGCTTTATCTGACGAGATGAGAGATGAAGTTCTTCCAAAAAATATTTTGATGATTGGTCCAACTGGAGTAGGTAAAACTGAAATTTCTAGAAGATTATCTAAGTTAGCTCAAGCCCCGTTCATTAAAGTTGAGGCAACTAGATTTACAGAAGTTGGCTATGTTGGAAGAGATGTAGAGCAAATCATCAGAGATTTAATTGAGATTGCTATAGCAATGGAGAAAGAAAGAAAAAGAAAAGAGGTTAAAGCTAAGGCAGAATTAAAAGCTGAAGAATTAGTTTTAGATGCACTAGTTGGAAATAAAGCAACAGTTGCGACTAGAGAAAGTTTTAGAAAAAGATTAAGAAATGGGGATTTAGATGAAAATGAAATTGAAATAGAAGTTCAAGGTGCTGCGGCTGGTCTTCAAAGCTTTGAGATACCTGGTATGCCTGGTGGTAATGTTGGGATGGTAAATCTTGGTGATATTCTTGGAAAATCAATGGGAAACAAAAAAGGTAAAAAGAAAAAAATGAGTGTGAAAGAATCACATGACATTTTAATAGCACAAGAATCAGATAAGATGATCGAAGAAGATAAAATTATTAAAGAAGCTAAAAAAGCAACTGAAGAAAATGGTATAGTTTTTTTAGATGAAATTGACAAAGTTTCAGCGAGAAGTGATAGAGTGGGTGGAGATGTATCTAGAGAGGGAGTTCAAAGAGATTTGCTGCCTTTAATAGAAGGAACAACGGTAAGTACTAAACATGGCCCAATAAAAACAGATCATATTTTATTTATTGCTTCCGGAGCTTTTCAATTAGCTAAACCATCTGATTTATTACCTGAGTTACAAGGTAGATTGCCTATAAGAGTTGAGCTTGATGCGCTTAAAGAAGAGGACTTTAAAAGAATTTTAAAAGAACCTGATAATAGCTTGATCAAACAATATAAAGCCTTACTAAATACTGAAAATGTTAATCTTCAATTTACTGATGATGGCATAGATATGTTGGCTAAAATTTCTGCTGAAGTTAACTCGTCTGTAGAAAACATTGGAGCAAGAAGACTTCATACTATTATAGAAAAAGTTTTAGACGACATTAGCTTTAACGCTACTGACAGAACGGGTGAAACGATTACTATCAATGAAAAATACGTGCAAGATAACTTGGGCAATTTAGTTAAAGATACAGATTTATCGAAATTTATTTTATAATTTTTTAAGCTTAACTATAATAGCACCCTCACCACCATCTTTAATGTCAGCATCAGATATAGAAATAATTAATTTTGATAATTCATCATTATTATTAATAAACTCAGGAACAGAATATTTTAACTTGCTAAGATTTTTTGAAACAAAAGCATTTTTGTCCGAAGTAGAATGTAATCCTTTGCCAGTAATAAATAGTATCTCCCTATATTTATTCTTGGCACATGAAATAATTATTTCTCTAACCTTTTGATTAGCTTCATCTAATGAGAAGCCATGTAGATCGAACTTAAATCTGACTTTTATTTCTTGATCTTTAAAAATGTTTTTGTCTTTATCATATATATCTGATGGATTTTTTATATAAGAGTCCCAGATATCAATGTCTTCTTTTGAGAGATCTTTTCTTTTAATCACTAGCTTATAATTTCAGATAAGTACCAGTTGGGAGTATTTTTTTTAATATTTTTAGTGAATTTCCAAACGTCAGTTACAAATTTTATTTTATCTGGGTTGCCTTCAATAATTTTATCATCTTTATCTTTTTTAATAGAAATTACCTCTGCAACAAATTTAACAGTGGCAAATAAAACATCATTAATTTTTTCATATTTTTCGACAGTAGACTCTTTTATCCCTATAAAAGTAAACTCAGATTTAATTTTTTCAAGATTTCTGGCATTGATAGCGTCGCTAAAATTATTATTCATATTTGGAGTTAAAAGATTCTTAAATTTTTTTATTTCTCCATTTGCAAAAGCAGTTAAAATAGTTTCATAAGCTATTTCTGCTCCTTTCAAAAATTCTTTTTTTTCTTTTCCTTCTAGAACCTCATGATTATCTCTTGTTGGCTTAACGTCATTTTTTGGGATATTAAATCTCTTTTCTTGAAAACTTGGATATACTTTAGTCTCATGGCCTGTTTTTCTTCCCAAAATACTTCTTAATCGCAAGATAATAAATCCAGCAATCATGCCCAACAAAATAATATCTATATAGCCAAAACTGTTACTCATAATTTGATAAATATACATTAATCATATATTTTTGTAACAGACAAATGAACTCATTTTTACTTATATTTATATGTCTTCCAGCTCTGGAGATATACCTATTAATTAAAATGGGGGGCCATGTTGGTGCCCTAAATACAGTAGCTTTAATTTTTTTGACTGCAATTATTGGCGTGTATTTCGCAAAACATCAAGGTATGCAAACTTTAAAGTCCGGTATGGTTAATTTATATCAAAATAAAATGCCTATCTACGAAATGATGTCTGGCGCTTCTATAGCAATAGCTGCACTGTTGCTTATTGTGCCGGGATTCTTTACAGATTTTATTGGTTTTTTACTGCTTATTCCATTTACTAGAAGAATTTTGTTTGGTTTGGCTTTAAAGAATAAAACAAAAGATAATGTTAAATCACAAAATGATACAATTGATGGTGAAATTATAGATAATGATAAAGATGAACTATAAAATTATAGGAAAATATATTAAAGAATTAATTTTTAATATACCAAATCCAAAAACATTTTTTTTTCTATCTAAAGATATAGCCAATTATAAGATTAACATTGATATAAAAAGTTCTCAGATAAAGCAAAATATTATAGAAGTTTTAACAAGCTTAAGCCTTTCTACAACGAAAAATGATTTTGAAACAATTAATACAAAAATTATTTATTCTACAGTAGTTGAATTAAAAGGTGACCAAATATCAAAAGAAGAGATGGAAAAAATTATTCTTATACAAGTTCCTTCTAAGATTTATCCAGATTTAAGAAAAATATTTATTTTTTTATTTGAAAATTCAGGTTTTAAAGATGTGAAGATCAGTGAAACAGTTGATTTTGAAAATCTTCATAAAATGAGAAAAATTCAATAAAAATTTTTTTTCAACTCCACTTTTAAAAATTCTTTATGTTTTTTTAATTCCACTTCTGAAATTTTCACAATTGTTTTACTATAGTCTTTTGCTTTATTGATATTTTGTTGTGATGGGGTATTTGAAAGATTAAACTTAGGTTCTCGCACATCTATCAAATTTATATAAACTTCTCTTAGTAGCTCACAGTCTAATAAAGCATTATGTTTGGTTCTGCGAGAGAGATCAACATTAAATCTTTTACAAAGTGCATCCAAAGAATTTGATGAACCTGGAAATTTATTTCTGGCGACCTCTAGAGAGTCGATCACCAATTTTTTGTTTATTTTTTCTTTTTGAATTAATTCCAGTTCACCATCCAAAAAACCAAGATCGAATGAAGCATTGTGAATAATAATTTTTTTGTCTTTAATAAAGGTTAAAAATTCAGCTGCTACTTGATCGAATGTTTCTTTATCTTTTAAAAAATCTTCAGAAAAACCATGAACTTTATAGGCTTCGGCTGGCATACTTCTTTTAGGATTAATTAGCTTATGAAAAACTTTCCCAGTCGCAATTAAGTCTTTTGTTTCAATGCAAGCAATCTCAACAATCTTATGTCCATCTCTGAAAGATAAACCTGTGGTTTCAGTATCTAGAAAAATTTCAGTCATATTTGCCAATTATATTCAATAATTTTTTTTTTAAAATCTTTAAATTGTTTTCATTAACAACCAAATGATCACAAAATTTTACTTTTTTTTTATCATTCAATTGTTTTTTATCTAGCATATTAAAAAGTTTTTCATCACCGTTGTTTGACTTGAACCTTTTTAACCTTAAATTCTTCTTAGCTTTAACAAAAATAATAATATTAAAATATTTCATTAATTTACTTTCGATAAGCAAGGGTATTTCATAAAAAAGAAGTTTCTTATTTTTATTTTTATTAGTAAATTTTTTCATATTAATTCTTACTTGCGGATGAATAATTTTTTCTAGTTTTAAAATATTTTTTTTATTGGTAAAAATTATTTTTTTGAGATTTTTTTTAATAAAATTATCATTTTTAATATTAAATTTTTTACTTAATAGTCTTTTAAAATTTTCGTCTCTATAAAGTTTTTTTACAATTTTATCGGCGCTAAAAAGCGGGCCACGCCTATACGATAAAATCTGGCTAGCTGTTGTCTTTCCTGATGCTAGAGAACCTGTAATGCCAATTTTAATCATTTAAGCTTTGAATTTAATAGTTCTATTAACCCATCATCAATTTCGGGATTAATTTTATTCCATAAATAAAAGGATTTTTGCCCCTGGTAAATAAACATATCTAATCCATTGAAAACTTTTTTGCCTTCCTCTTTTAAATGTTTATAGGTTTTTGTTTCTAGTGGATTATATATGGTATCTATATAAATAACTTCTTTTTTAGTTTTAGAAAAGTTAAAATTAAAATCTTCTCCATTTTTTAAACCAAGACTTGTAGCGTTAACAATAATATCAAAATTTTTTATTTCGGTCTCTAAGTTTTCCCATGGTAAAATTGTTATACTATTAAATTTTTTTTTTAAAAAAATACACTTCTCATTAGTTCTATTAGTTATCGAAATATTTTTTATTCCTGATTTTTGTAGAGATAAAATAACAGATGGCGAAACACCGCCAGCACCAATAACTAAGGATTTTTTATTAAGATCATTTTCGATCTCCTTAAGGTAAGCTGCTTGTAGTCCAAATACATCTGTATTTTCTCCGGTTATAGAGCTGTCAATATCTAAAAGCACTGTATTTACTGATCCCGTTTTTTCGGCATCATTAATTATTTTATCAACGTGATTTATAATTTTTTGTTTAAATGGCAATGTAACATTTATACCGGTAAGTGTTCCGTTTTTAATTTTGCTAATAATCTGAACCAAATCCTTATCTGTAGCTTCTATTATGGAATAGTCTGCGTCTAAGCCATACTTATTAAACCAATAATTATGTAAGACTGGCGATAAAGAATGTCTTATCGGGTTTCCAATTATTCCAAAATTTTTTTTCATTTTCTAAATTGTTCTATATAACTTATGATTTCTCTTACAGGCAATCCCATAATTGAGTCTTTATCGCCTTTAACGTATTCGAAAAGTTCTAATCCTTTTGCTTCAATTTGATATACACCGTACGCTAATAGAATTTTTGTTTCTATTTTACTCAAATATTGTAATAATTCCTCATCCTTAAAATTCTTCATTTTAAGTTCGGAAGAGTCTGTGTGGTTCCATATCATTGCTCCATTCTTAGAAATACATACTGAGCTTATTAGATAATGTTTAGAATTATTTAGTTTTTTTAATATTTCAAAAGCCTCTTCTCGTGAGTTAGGCTTATTAATAAGTTCTCCATCAAGAGATATTACACTATCAGCTCCGAGAACCAATCTATCGGGATTTTTATTACTAACCTTTACAGATTTTATTTCTGCAAGATTTTTAGATATAGATAATGGATTGGCGCCCTCGGCTATAAGAGATTGTTTAACTTCATCTTCGTCTACATTTGATACTATAACTTCATTATCAATATTATATTTATCAAGAATTTGTTTCCTTACCCCGCTTTGAGACGCTAATATTATTTTCATTTATTTTTTTTTATTTCTATAATTTTCAATATTGATGCTGCTGTTTCTTCAACAGATCTTCTGGTAACGTCTATAATTGGCCAACTGTTTTTTTTGAACAATTTCTTAGAATCTTCTACTTCCTTCTTAATTGACTCCAAATCAGTATATTCTTTTAAATTTTGATCTTGCATAATGGCTACACGATTACGTCGTATATCTGATAGCCTCTCAGGATCTGCTACTAAACCGACAATACATGAACTGTTATTGGTATATAAATCCTCTGGAATTTTTTGATCTAGCACTAAGGGAATATTAACAGTCTTAAGGCCTCTGTTTGCTAAATAAATCGATGTAGGTGTTTTGCTCGTTCTACTCACGCCTAAAAGAACAACATCAGCAGCGTTTATATCGTCGACTTTTTTCCCGTCGTCGTGTGACATGGTATACTGAATAGCTTCTATTCTTTTATAATAATCTTCATCCAAAACGTGTTGGGCGCTAGGTTTATGAATGGCTTTTTGATTAAGAAGCTTCGAAAAACTTAAAATTAAATTTCCTAAAACTCCAAAGCATGGAACAGAAAAATTCTCACTTTGATTCGAGAGATACTTAGCCAATTTAGTCTCTACAATCGTGTATAAAATGATGGAATTATCAATTTCCTTACACTCTTTAATTATTTTATCTATTTGTTGTTCTGTTCTAATAAAAGCGAATTCTTTTTTTTCATACTCGAAATTGGCAAATTGGGATTTTAAGGATAAAAAAATTCTATCTAAGGTTTCACCTGTAGAATCAGACACAAGATATACATTGTATTTTTCGTTCATATCTTTGTTAATAAAATATTAATGAATCCATGTTTTACAGTTTCTCACAAATTACAGAAAAGTAGTTAACATTAATCAACATTATTTAAACAACTTATTAGATGTTAATAATAATGTTTTTTAAGTGTTTATAAAATGAATAAAAACTAAAAATTAAGGAAAATTAATAAAAGTTATCAAGCTACGTATGTATAATTGTTGTAAAAATCGTTATATAACTAATTAACAAGACCTATACCAATAACTATACTTAAAAACTTATATTATTTAATGAGTGACCTTAAAGAAATCTTAGTAAATAAAAAAAATTGTAAATCGATTTGGTTTATGAGACAAGCAGGTCGTTACTTGCCTGAATTTAGAAAAATTAGATTACAAAATAAAGATTTTATTAAGCTTTGTTTAGATAGTGAATTAAGCTCAGAAATAACATTACAACCTATTAAAAGATTTAATCTAGATTCAGCGATAATTTTTTCAGATATTTTAATGGTTCCATACGCATTAGGCCAAAAGGTTGAATTTATTAAACATATGGGTCCAAAATTAAAAGAATTTAATTTTAATCATTTTAAAAATAATAACAAAAAATCTTTCACTCAAAAATTACAACCAGTTTATCAAGCTATTAGTAAAACTAGAAATAAATTATGCAAAGAAAAATCGTTAATTGCTTTTGTTGGCGCTCCTTGGACATTATTAATTTATATGTTGGATTTAAAATTAGATAAAGAAAAAATTGACTACCAAAAAATTAAATTAAAGAGAGAAGAAATAATTTTAATATTAAACAAATTGAATGAATATCTTTTCATACATATTGAAAATCAAATTAATGCTGGTGCTGATGTTGTTCAAATATTCGATTCTTGGGCTGGGTTGATCAGACCAGAAGACTTTGTAAATTATTGTATAGAACCTAATTTTAAACTTGTTAATTTATGCAAGAAAAAAAATATCCCTGTTATATGTTTTCCAAGAGGGATAGGTAGAAATTATAAAAAATTTAATGATGTTGTAAGACCTAATGGGTTAAATATAGATTATGAAGTTGACCCCAAATGGGCAAAAAAAAACTTAAAAAATGTTGTAATTCAAGGTGGTTTAGATCCTAAAATTTTATTAAATTCAGAAAAAGATATAATGAGTAGTGCAAAAAAGTATTTAGATACTTTTCAGGATTTGCCATATGTATTTAACCTAGGACATGGTTTGCTTCCTTCAACAGACCCAGATAAAGTTAAAAAGTTAATTAAATTTTATAGGAACTATTAATAATGAAAAATGATCATCCCGTGGTAAAATTTGGAAAGACAGGGGTTCTTCTAATTAATCTTGGCACACCTGACTCAACAAGCTGGTGGGACATTAGAAAGTATTTAAAAGAATTTTTATCCGATCGAAGAGTAATTGAAGTTAACCCGGTGCTTTGGCAGGTTATTTTAAATTTATTTATACTTACTTTCAGACCGTCTAAAACCGCACATGCATATAAAAAAATTTGGAGAAAAGAAAGCAACGAGTCTCCATTATTGTATTTTACCAGAAGCCAAGCTCAAAAACTTAAATGCAAAATAGGAAATGAAAAAATAATCGTTGACTTTGCTATGAGATACGGAAACCCAAGCATTACATCTAAACTTAATTTATTAAAAGAAGCAGGATGTGAGAATATAATTATTTTACCATTATACCCTCAATACGCAGCCGCGACCACAGCCACAGTTTGTGATGAGGTTTACCGGTCACTAATGAAAATGAGATGGCAACCCAGCCTACAAGTGATTCCACACTATGAGTCAGAGCCATCTTACATTAATGCTTTAATAAAAAGTATAGAGAAAAAGGTTCAATCTATTAACTGGAAACCAGACTTAATAATTTCTTCTTACCATGGAATACCCAGAAATTATTTCGATAAAGGGGATCCTTATCATTGTTACTGTCACAAGACGACCAGACTCATCAAAGAAAAATATTCATCTATAAACATAGAAACTACTTTTCAATCGAGATTTGGACCTCAAGAATGGTTAACGCCCTATACAGATAAAACACTTGAAAACTTACCCAGTAAAGGCGTAAAAAATTTATTGGTAATTTGTCCTGGTTTTGCATCAGACTGTGTAGAAACTTTAGAAGAAATTGACATTCAAGGGAGAGAAAGCTTTTTAAGTAATGGAGGAGAAA
>Ga0213861_10001807_pt1 | contig 18758 bp, 20 predicted proteins | sample PICome_4_FD_160110 | JGI IMG/M metagenome (GOLD analysis project Ga0213861, IMG submission 160110) | Coastal seawater microbial communities near Pivers Island, North Carolina, United States - PICO131 | ecosystem: Environmental > Aquatic > Marine > Coastal | place: USA: North Carolina... | reverse complement strand
AGGACAGCCAATTCTGGCGCTACGAGCCCAAAATCGGCCCCTGTCTGCTCAATCAAAGCCCGATTGCACCGAAATCGGCGTAGCCAAGACGGTAGATCAGACGTTCCTTAACGTTAAGATTGGGTGAACCGCTCGGACGATTTACACCGAATTCAGACGGTTTTCACCGCGCGGCGCAATTCCTCGACCAGCAGGGTCTCGGACATGCCGGAGTCAATCGCCAGCCGCCGCAGCCCGAAATGCACGTGGGCCATTTCCTGATAATAGCTGGTATAGGCGTAATTCGTCGCCGCCCCGGCGGCCGCCCCAAGGATCGGCACGGTCTGCGCGGCCAGCTTCTGCCCCAGCACCGTCGCCAGCTTGGGGGCCACCGATTTCATGATCCCGTGCACGGCCGTCCCGGTCAGTGTCACCCGTGTGGTCAGGAACGCCATATTCGCCCCGTCGTCATCGGCCAAGGGTCCGGCGCTTGCGAACACGGTCAGGCAGTCTGCCAAAACGTCAGGATCGTTGGGATCAAACTCATACTCCGCCGCGATGCCCTGAATAGCGCGGAGCAAAACAGTCGTCGTCACCGGCAGTTCCGCCAGCGCCGTCGGCAGCCCACCTGCCCCGCCAACAGCCCCCATGGCGGTTGTCAAAGCTGTGTTCAGCCAGCCCTTCTGATCCGGCACCACCCCGCGCGACTGTTTCGCCGCCTGCATCGCCACCTTCAGCGCGCGCTCGGTCGCGCTTTCAAGACCAAGCTTCACCGGCTGCGGCAACCGTTCGAGAAGGTTCTCGGCCCGGCCCCCAATCATGTTGAGCACCTGCAGGCCCACCCCTCCCGCTGCCTTGTGGCGGCGGGCCAGTTGAGTGATCGCAGTCTGAGTATCAAGCGGCACGAGATCGGTTCCTGTCATACCGTACAAGTGGGGACGTTTTCCGTACGGTTCAAGCGTCGCGCTGCACGATACCCGTGACACCGTCCCAGGCACCCGGCTCCAGTTCCAACGCCAGAACGCGGTCGGGGTTGGTCGGAGGCGGCATCTCGACCCCGTCGATCTTCCAGAAGCCAAACCGTTGGTAATAGGGCGCATCCCCCACCAGCAACACCCGCGCCCAGCCCTCGGCCTGCGCCTGTGCAAGACTGTCCCGGATCAGCGCACCGCCCAAGCCTTCGCCCTGTGCCGTAGGGTGTACGGCAACCGGGCCAAGCAACAGAACCCTCTGCCCCGCCACCCGCACGGGCCAATACCGGATCGCACCGCCCAGCATCCCCTGATCGTCCCGCGCCACCCGACTCAGGCTGGCCACAGGCGGGATGTCGTCCCGAAGACGGTACGACGAAAGCGCCTCGCGACCCGGTGCGAAACACAGGTCGTAGAGGGCTTCGACCTCCCACCAGTCGTCTTTGGTTTCCGGTCTCAGGGTGAACATAGAACCGCTCTTCGTTGACGTGCGGCACACCCCCGTGCATTCCGCTGCGAAACCGCCTATCACGCAGGGAAACAATCGGCAAACAGGGAGCTTGCCCAGATGTTCTATCGCCCCGAAGACGGCCACGGTCTGCCGCACAACCCGTTCAACGCCATCGTGACCCCCCGCCCCATCGGCTGGATCTCGACCCGAGGCAGCGACGGGCAGGACAATCTTGCGCCCTATTCGTTCTTCAACGCCGTGGCCTACGTCCCGCCGCAGGTGATGTTCGCCTCCACCTCGGCCAAGGAAGATCGCGGCGACACCAAGGACAGCGTGGCGCAGATTCGCGAGACGGGCGTGTTCGCCGTCAACATCGTCGAATACGCCATGCGCGACGCGATGAACCTGACCTCTGGCGCATGGGATCGCAACGTGGACGAATTCGCCCATGCCGGGATCGACAAGGCGGAGTGCGACACGATCAACTGCCCCCGTGTGGCGAACGCCCCTGCGACGCTGGAATGCAAACTCACGCAGATCGTCAAACTGCCCGGCGAGGCCAATTTCGCCGTCTTCGGCGAGGTCAAAGGCATTCACATGCGCGACGATTGCATCGTGGATGGCGAGTTCGACGTGCTCAGCTTCAATCCCCTGACCCGCATGGGCTACCGCGATTATTCGGTGATCCGCGAGAAATTCAGCCTGAAGCGCCCCGGAGAATAGGTCACGCCTTGCATACCCGGGGCTCCGCCCATTCTCACCTCAAACCATCCCCCGGATGGTTTGTGTGCCCGAAGCACAACCGGTTCGAATTGTTTCGCGCGCGAAACATTGGGTCCGATCCGGTCCTTTAACAAAAGGTTAACTCGATATGCCCTTCAAACGTCTGCTGACCGAATTCGGCATGGGCTCGTCCCTGCGCCGTCAGGATTACACCGAAGCCGCGTCCCGCGCGGTGAAGGATGCACTCTGGCACAATTCGATCAACCTCGCGGAGCTATGCGGCAAGGACAAATCCGACATGCAGATCACCGTCGAAGTCGGCATCCAGAACCCCGACGCACTCGAGAAGGATACAATCGCAGCGATCTTCCCCTATGGCCAAGTCACTGTGATTGCACGTAAAGGCGGTCTCGACGTGCCGCGCAGCGATGGCGGCAAGCCGACAGTGATCGCCAATGTCGCCATCTCGGTGGCGCTCGATCTGGAGGGCGTGGCATGAGCGATCAGCGCTTCATCATCGAAATGGGCATGGGCAATGATCAATACGGCATGGACTACACCAAGGCCGCTGCCCGCGCGATCGAGGACGCGATCCGCCATTCCTCGATCCCGCTCTTTGACGCCACCGGCCTGAGCCATGAGCAGATGCGCGTGCAGGTCACAGTGGGCGTGGCGGAACCCGACAAGGTGGATTGCACCGAACTCGCAAAAGGCCTGCCCCGTGGTCGCGCCACGGTAACAGCGGTCGAAGGCGGGCTGAACGTCACCAACCCCGATAGTGGCGCCACGCTGGTGATCGCAACCGCCGCGGTCGAAGCCTTTTTGCCGCGTCAAGGCTGACCCCGCTTGATGCAGGCGGTCCGTGCTGCAAGAGTGCGCTGAACCGGATCGGAGGCGCATATGGCAAGCCGCAAACTGGGTGTGATCGGCGGATCGGGGCTTTACGCCGTGGACGGGCTGCAAGACGCCGCATGGCACACCGTGGACACCCCTTGGGGCGCGCCGTCGGACCAGCTCTATTGCGGCACTCTGGATGGGCTGGACATCGTGTTCCTGCCCCGTCACGGGCGCGGCCATGTGCACAGCCCGTCGGACGTGCTCTACCGCGCCAATATCGACGCGCTCAAACGGCTTGGGGTGACGGACGTGATCAGCGTCAGCGCCTGCGGGTCGTTCCGCGAAGAGATGGCGCCGGGCGATTTCGTCATCGTAGACCAGTTCATCGACCGCACCTTTGCCCGCGCCAAAAGCTTTTTCGGCACCGGCTGCGTGGCGCATGTGTCGGTGGCGCATCCGGTCTGCGAGAGCCTTGGTAAAACCTGTGCCGAGGCCGCGCGTCAGGCCGGCGTCACGGTACATGAAGGCGGCATCTATCTTGCGATGGAAGGCCCGCAATTCTCCACTCTGGCGGAGTCCAACCTCTACCGTGATCAATGGGGCTGTTCGGTGATCGGCATGACCAATATGCCCGAGGCGAAACTCGCCCGCGAGGCCGAGCTGTGCTATGCCAGCGTGGCGATGGTCACCGATTACGATTGCTGGCACCCCGGCCATGACGCGGTCGAGGTGACAGACATCATCCGCGTCCTGACCGGCAACGCCGACGCCGCGCGGCGGATGATCAAGGCCCTTCCCGCGCTGCTGGGCACCGACCGCCCGCCCTGCCCCCAAGGCTGCGACACGGCGCTGGAACACGCGCTGATCACCGCGCCCGAGGCCCGCGACGCGGAGATGATCAAAAAGCTCGACGCGGTTGCAGGCCGCGTGCTTTCTGGGCGCACATGATCCAAGGCTGACCTGATATGAGCATTGACCTCTGGCTGACCTTTGTCGCCGCCTCCACCGCCCTTCTGCTGATCCCCGGCCCGACCGTTCTGCTGGTGCTGTCATACGCCCTCAGCCAGGGCAAGCGCGTCGCCATCGCCTCGGCCAGTGGTGTCGCCTTGGGTGATTTCATCGCTATGAGCCTCTCGCTCGCCGGTCTGGGTGCGCTGGTGCTGGCCTCGGCCACGCTTTTCACCGTGCTGAAATGGGTCGGCGCGATCTACCTCGTCTGGCTGGGCATCAAGCTTTTGCGCTCTGCGCCCAGCGCCGCCCTTCCAATCACAGCACAGACCGTCGAGGCGCGGTCGGTCTTTGCCCATGCCGCCCTCGTGACCGCGCTTAACCCCAAATCCATCGCCTTCTTCATCGCCTTTGTGCCACAGTTCATCACGCCCAGCGCGCCGCTCCTGCCGCAATTCGCCATCCTGATCGCCACCTTCGTCACGCTGGCCGCATTAAATGCCTTTGTCTATGCGCTGGCCGCCGACCGTCTGCGCGGCTGGATCGGGCGCGAGAGCGTCATCGGCTGGCTGACCCGTGCCGGAGGGGCCACCCTGATCGCCATGGGGGCGCTGACCGCCCTCGCCCGTCGCAGCAACTGAGACCGACATGAGCAAAAACACCAAGACCGTCAAAGACTACATCCGCACCATCGTCGACTTCCCGCATGAAGGGATCATGTTCCGCGATGTCACCACGCTTTTCGCCGATGCGCGTGGGTTCCGCATGGCCATCGACCAGTTGCTTCACCCTTATGCCGGGGTCCGCTTCGACAAGGTGGTGGGGCTGGAAGCACGCGGCTTCATCCTCGGCGGCGCGATTGCGCACCAATTGTCCGTCGGCTTTGTGCCTGTCCGAAAGAAGGGCAAGCTGCCCGGTGCGGTGATTTCGGAGGAATACACGCTCGAATATGGGGAGGCGGTGGTGGAGATCCACGACGACGCCATCCAGCCGGGCGAAAAGATCCTGCTGGTCGATGATCTGCTGGCCACGGGCGGCACGGCAGAGGCGGGGCTGAAACTGATCGAACGGCTGGGCGGCGAGGTGATCGGCTGCGCCTTCATCATCGACCTGCCTGATCTTGGCGGCCGCAAAAAGCTTGAGGCAATGGGGATGGATGTGCATGCGCTCTGCGCCTTTGAGGGGCTCTGAACCACCCCTGCTTCTTCTTTTTCCAAATATGCTGGGGGTTTGGGGGTGAAACCCCCAAGGCCGCCGGTCAAAACCAGCGCTGCCTTTGACGAAAAAGGGCGCAATCCATCGAAGGATTGCGCCCGAATTTTTGAAAATTCGGTCCCGCCTCAGACGATGGTGGCCTCGGTTGCGGCCCGCAGTTCATCCTCGGTCACGCCATCCGCGGTTTCGACGATTTTCAGACCGCCCTCGACCACGTCAAACACACCCAGATTGGTGATGATTCGGTCAACCACACCCGCACCGGTCAGCGGCAGAGTACATTCCTTGAGCACCTTGCTGTCGCCGCGCTTGTTGGTGTGATCCATCACCACCACGACACGGCCAACACCTGCAACGAGGTCCATCGCGCCGCCCATGCCCTTTACGAGCTTGCCCGGGATCATCCAGTTCGCCAGATCGCCTTTTTCGTCCACTTCCATCGCGCCCAGGATCGCCATGGCAATCTTGCCGCCGCGGATCATGCCGAAGGAGGTGGCGCTGTCGAAATAGCTGGTGTGGGGCAGTTCGGTGATCGTCTGCTTGCCCGCGTTGATCAGGTCAGGGTCTTCCTCACCCTCATAGGGAAACGGGCCCATGCCCAGCATTCCGTTCTCGGACTGAAGCGTCACTGTCATGCCCTCGGGGATGTAGTTCGACACGAGCGTCGGGATGCCGATGCCCAGATTGACATACATGCCGTCCTGCAATTCCCGCGCCGCGCGAGCAGCCATCTGGTTGCGATCCCATGCCATAGTGGTCTTTCCTTTGTTTGCCGTGAACGCCGCGTGCTGCGGCCTTATCCCTTGAAATCCGTGAAACCGACGGGGACGTCGATCATGATCACTGTACCTGCCGCGCCGCGCACGACATTGAGCGTGCCATCCAATCCTTCCAGCAGGGAGGACACCAGTCGCCCACCGACGGAATTGATTGACGGAAAGGACATCTTGCGCGGGATGCCCACCCCGTCATCCGACATGGTCATCCGCAACCCACCAGCAGCAAGGCGGTTGACGCGCAATTCCAGATAACCCTGATCCAAACCGTCAAAGGCGTGTTGAAACGCGTTCGACACAAGTTCGAAGGTGATCAGCGCCATGCGAATCGCGGCGTCGAGGTTCACCTCCAACGGTTCGACCAGAGACACAAAGCGCACGCCGGGGCGGCCTTCGTTATGGGCGATGGTGTGCGAAATGCGGGACAACAGCGACCCAAGGTCGATCCCGTCGCGGTTCCATTGCTCATCAGCGAGCTTCATCTCTTCATAGACGAATTGCAGGCATTCCAGCCGTCGCGGCAGCACGTCCAACATCCGCAATTGGCGTTTTCGAGCCTCTGGCGAGAGAGCACCGTCTGCTTCCGCATTGTCCACCAGCGAATTGACGATCAATCCAAGGTCCTGACCGACCCGCGAACACACGGTGTCGAGGTGCAGGCGCGTCGCTTCGGACGCACGGTCCTTTTCGTAGTCGCGCAGTTCCTTCTGAATGCCAAGGAAATAGACCGGTTTGCCCAAACCATCGCTGATCGGTGCAATCAACAAGCGGTTCATGAACGCTTCACCCGTGGCGCGGTAATTGAGGATGTCGACACTGACATCCTCACCGGCCTCGATGGCGTTGCGGATCATCTGCACCGCTTTCGGGTCGGTGTCCGGCCCTTGCAAGAAACGGCAGTTGCGGCCAATCACGCGCGACCGCTGATAGCCTGTGGTCCGTTCGAACGCATCGTTGATGTACACGATCGGATTGTCGTCGGAATTCGGATTGGTGATCACCATTGCGACGCTCAGCCGGGAAAAGCCAGCCAGAGCCTGGCTGTCGTCCAGGACAGAGGTCAGTTTTGGTTTCTCAACAGATCGTTCCACGGCGTTTTGTATCGTTTCCTGTCTTAGGCTGCGGGTCTTGGACGGGTTGTGCGCTGTTCGATGCGCTTTTCATGCTCGCCCTGGATGATGCGATGCACATAGATACCCGGCAGATGGATGTGATCGGGGTCAAGCTCGCCCGGCTGGACGATTTCTTCGACTTCCATGATGCAGACCTTGCCGCACATCGCAGCAGGCGGGTTGAAGTTACGGCCCGTCTTGCGGAAAATCGCGTTCCCGGTGGTGTCGGCTTTCCACGCTTTGACGATCGACAGGTCAGCAAAGATCCCCTCTTCGAGGATGTAGGTCTGACCGTTGAATTCCTTGTGTTCCTTGCCTTCCGCAATCACCGTTCCGACGCCGGTCTTGGTGTAGAATCCGGGAATTCCGGCACCGCCGGCGCGCATCCGTTCTGCCAGCGTGCCTTGCGGATTGAATTCCAGTTCCAGTTCACCGGACAGATACTGGCGCATGAATTCCGCGTTCTCGCCGACATAGGAACTGATCATCTTCCTCACCTGACGGGTCTGAAGCAGAATGCCGATGCCGAAATCATCAACGCCTGCATTGTTGGACGCGAAGGTCAGGTCCTTGACACCGCTGTCGCAGATCGCACTGAGCAACAATTCGGGAATGCCGCTCAGACCAAAGCCGCCAGCCGCGATCAGCATGCCGTCCTTCAAAACGCCCTCAAGCGCCTCGGTTGCTGATCCATAGACCTTTTGCATCGCGAAAATCCCCTATTGTTCAACGCACCGCTTTTTTGGCGCGTCAGCGCACCCGAGTCAACGATGTCCGGGCAGCCGACGGCCTGTGTCAACTGCGCGCATCATGTGCAAATTTGCTGTGTTTCAACGCGACACTGGCTCCGCACGACGACACGACCCACATGTCTCAGGATTTCTTGGCTGCCGCCTTTTTCTTGGCCGCCGGTTTCTTTGCCGGTGCCTTTTTCTTGCTGCCTGTCTTCGAGGATTTCTCCGCGATCAGCGCAAGAGCCATCTCCATGGTGACGGCATCGGGTTCGACATCCTTGGGCAGGGTTGCATTGACCTTTTCCCATTTCACATAGGGGCCATAGCGGCCTTCCATAACCGCGATCTGACCGCCCTCCTGCGGATGTTCGCCTAGTTCCTTGAGTGGCTTTGCCGCCGATCCGCGGCCGCGGCCGGGATTTGTGCGTTTCTCAGCCAGTAGCTCGACAGCGCGGTTCATGCCGATCTCGAACACGTCCTGGAAGTCCTTGAGGTTCACGTAGATCGGTTTCGTCTCATCAGGCAGCTGGTGCATGATAAACGGTCCGAACCGTCCGAGGTTGGATTTCACCTCTCCGCCATCGGGATGCATGCCGACCACGCGCGGCAGGGTCAGCAGCGTCACCGCCTTTTCCAGGGTCACGTCATCGGGCAACCAGCCGGGCAGGAAATCGCCCTTGGCCTTGGGCAGGCTGGCTCGCGGCGGTTTCTTGTTTTCCGGCGTCGCTTCGCCTTGCTGGACGTAAGGACCGAACCGGCCGGATTTCAGCCAGACCTCTTCGCCCTGATGTTCGCCGAGCATACGCTCGTCCCCTTCGGCGCCTTCACCAGCGATCGGGCGGGTATAGGTACATTCAGGATAATTGCCGCAGCCAACAAAGCCGCCCGTGCGCGACGTCTTGAGGTGCAACTGACCCAACCCGCATTTCGGGCAAACGCGCGGATTTCTGCCATCGTCGCGGGGCGGGTAGAGTTGCGGCGCAAGCGCCTTGTCCAGAACATCCAGCACTTCGGTGATGCGCAGATCGGACGTTTCGGAAATGGCTGCCGAGAAGTCACGCCAGAACCGCTTGAGCAGTTCCTTGTAGTCCTTCTCTCCCGCGCTCACATCATCCAGTTCGTTTTCCAGCGCGGCCGTGAAATCGTATTCCACGTAGCGCTTGAAGAAATTGAGCAGGAAGATCGTCACGATCCGGCCCTTGTCCTCGGGGATCAGGCGGTTCTGTTCCTTGCGGACATATTCGCGGTCCTGGATCGTCGTGATGATGCTGGCATAGGTCGACGGGCGTCCGATCCCAAGCTCTTCCATCCGCTTGACCAGCGTCGCCTCGGTGTAGCGGGGCGGCGGCTGTGTGAAGTGCTGATCGGGGGTGATGCTGCGCTTTTCGGCCTTTTCGCCCTGCATGATCTGCGGCAGGCGCTTGTCTTCGTCATCGACCACGGCATCGTCGCGGCCTTCTTCGTAGACTCGCAGGAAGCCATCGAACAGAACGACCTGTCCGGTGGCGCGCAACACGACCTGACCGTCTGCGCTGCCCACATCGACCGTGGTGCGTTCGAGCCGCGCCGATTCCATCTGGCAGGCGAGGGTGCGTTTCCAGATCAGGTCATAGAGCTTGCGCTGATCGGCTTCGCTGATCTTGAGGCTGGCGGCGTCCTTGGTCATGTCTGTTGGACGGATGCATTCATGCGCCTCTTGCGCGTTCTTGGCCTTGTTCTTGTAGATACGGGCCTGTGCGGGGACATACTCGGCACCATAGCGATCCTTGATCGCGGCGCGCGCCTGATCGACAGCTTCCGGTGCCATGTCGATGCCGTCGGTCCGCATATAGGTGATGTGCCCCGCCTCGTAGAGCCGTTGCGCCGCGTTCATGCACTGGCGCGCACCCATGCCGAATTTGCGGCTGGCCTCTTGCTGCAGTGTGGAGGTCATGAAGGGTGCGGACGGATTGCGGGAGGCGGGTTTCGCCTCGACCGACTGGACCGTGAGATCGCGGCTGGTGATCGCCTGAACTGCCAGTTCGGCTTGAGTTTCGTTTTCAAGGTCGTAGCGATCCAGCTTCTTGCCCGCCAGAACCGTCAGCCGTGCCTCGTATTCCTGACCGCGCGGGGTCGACAGCAGCGCCTTGACCGACCAGTATTCACGGGCACGGAATGCCTCGATTTCCATCTCGCGTTCGACGATGAGCCGCAGGCAGACCGACTGCACGCGCCCGGCGCTGCGGGCACCGGGCAGTTTGCGCCAGAGCACCGGCGACAGGTTGAAGCCAACAAGGTAATCGAGCGCGCGGCGCGCCAGATATGCATCCACCAACGGAATATCGATATCACGCGGGTTGGCCATGGCTTCGGTCACGGCAGCCTTGGTGATGGCGTTGAAGGTGACGCGTTTGACGTCAGTGCTGGCCTTGATCGACCGGCGTTTGGTCAGCGCCTCTTTCAGGTGCCAAGAGATCGCTTCGCCTTCGCGATCAGGGTCGGTGGCGAGGATCAGCGCGTCGTCGGATTTGAGCGCTTCGGCGATGGCGGCGACGTGTTTGCGCGACTCGGCTGCGATTTCCCACGTCATGTCGAACCCGTTTTCGGTATCGACCGATCCGTCTTTGGGTGGCAGGTCGCGCACGTGGCCATACGATGCCAGAACGGTGTAGTCAGACCCCAGATACTTGTTGATCGTTTTGGCTTTTGCCGGGGATTCGACAACGACAACTGGCATGTAATGAACACCTCTCCTACCGTTCCAAGATCATCTTGGGTGTACCGCATATGGCGGCGCTAGAGGTGGGGCGCAAGCGGGAATTGTCAATCCGGGCTTGGCGCTGTCCCGGTATCGGGGGATGTCCTTGGGGTCGTAAGCCACTGGTTGTGCGATCGGCATTTCCCGAGTGGGACGGCCCCAAAAATTCGGGAATTTTTGGGGCTGCGGGTCAACTGACGCGGGAAATCAGGCCACCGGGTTGGCGGTTGATGCGGCCATCCAGTTCAAGATCCGTGAGCGCGGGAGACACGATCTTCGAGGTCGCGCCGAGATCGCGGATCAGCTGGTCTTCGCCGATGAGCGACGGGCCTAACCGGTCAAGGATGCTTTGGTGCAGCCTCGCGACCTCGGCCAATGAACGCGGACCTGTTGGAGCCTCCAGCGGCAATTCACGAGGCGCTTCATCTGGTGCTTTCATCATCGGGGTGAGCACTTCGATCACGTCATCGACATTTCGCACGAGACGGGCCCCATCTCGCAGCAGCATGTTGCACCCGCTGGCGCGGGCATCAAAGGGATGACCGGGCACCGCCATCACCTCTCGGCCTTGATCGAGCGCGGTGCGAGCGGTGATCAATGAACCGGAGCGCGCGGCCGCCTCGACCACGATGACCGCTTGGGCCATGCCCGAAATGATGCGATTGCGTGCCGGGAAATGGCGCGCCTGCGGTTGCAGACCCATGGGCTGTTCGCTGATCCGCGCCCCGCCCTGCGCCACGATATCTTCGGCCAGTTTGGTGTTTTCGGAGGGGTAAAGCACATCCACACCGCCCCCCAGAAGCGCAATCGTTCCGGTTTTGAGTGCGGCGAGATGCGCCGATGTGTCGATCCCACGCGCCATGCCGGAGGTGACAATAAATCCCGCCTCTCCGAGACCCGAGGCCAAGGCACGCGCCATGCGACCACCGAGGGAAGACGCGTTGCGCGCCCCGACCAGCGCGATCTGGGGTTTTGTCAGGATATCGGTGGCACCAATGGCCCAGAGCATTGGTGGGGCATCGTCCAGATCAGACAAAGCTGCGGGATAGGCCGGATCACCACGACAGATTAGCGTCGCATTCATCGCGCGTGCCGCCTTGAGTTCCGCCTTGACCACGCCCTCAGGGCAGATCTGATAGTTCTCGACCCCGGCCGCGCGGGCGATGTCGGGCAGTTGCGCCAGTGCCGCAGCGGCGCTGCCATGATCGTGCATCAGCCTGTAAAACGTGCTGATCCCCACCCGACGCGAGCGCAAGAGACGGAGCCAGTCAAACCTTTGGTCTTCCGTGGTGGGTGGGAGTAGGGGGTGAGTGGAAGAGTTCTGTTCCAAGGCCATCCTGCCTCCGTCCGCTTGCAGGAACAGGAATAGTCTTTCACTGGTTAACCAGTGGTGAACGCAAAAGGGTGACAGAGAAGAATTCCTCCGCCATCCCATCAAGGCATTGATTTAGATTGGTTCTTTTTCAGGTCTGCGCGCCGCCGACGGTCAAGCCACCGATCATCACTGTTGGCTGACCCACGCCGACGGGCACCCATTGACCCTGTTTGCCGCAATTGCCCATGCCGGGATCGAGCGCCATTTCATTGCCCAAAGCCCGAATCTGTTGCAGCGCCGTTGCGCCATCACCAATCAGGGTTGCCCCTTTGACGGGTGCTCCGACCTTGCCATCCTTCACGCGATAGGCCTCGGTGCAGGAGAAGACGAACTTGCCATTGGTGATATCCACCTGACCGCCGCCAAAGCCCACCGCCCAGATCCCATCCTTGAGATCGGCCACGATATCCCCGGGCGCGACATCGCCGCCCAGCATATAGGTATTGGTCATGCGTGGCATCGGGATATGCGCATAGCTTTCGCGGCGACCATTGCCTGTGGGCGCGACTCCCATAAGACGGGCGTTCTGGCGGTCCTGCATGAAGCCCACCAGCACCCCATCGTCGATCAGCACGTTCTTGCCAGATGGCGTGCCTTCGTCATCCACGGTGATCGACCCACGGCGGTCGGGAATGGTCCCGTCGTCCAGAACCGTCACGCCTTTTGCCGCAACCTGCTGCCCCATCAGCCCGGCAAAAGCGGAACTGCCCTTGCGGTTGAAATCGCCTTCAAGCCCGTGGCCCACGGCCTCGTGCAAAAGAATACCGGGCCAGCCCGGTCCAAGCACGATATCCATCACGCCTGCAGGTGCGGGCACCGCGTCAAGATTGACCAGCGCGATGCGCAGCGCTTCGCGGGCCTTGTCCTGCCAGTCCGCCGGATCGAGCAAACCGTCCAGCAATACGCGCCCGCCGCCCCCTGCCGTCCCCGATTCGCGGCGTCCGTTCTCTTCGACGATCACACTGACATTCACGCGGGTCATGGGGCGGGTGTCGGACACCAACGTGCCTTCGGGCCGCAGAATCGCCACTTCCTGCAGGGATGCGGCGATTGTTGCACTGACTTGCACCACGCGCGGGTCCAACCCGCGGGCATAGGCATCAATCTCGCGCAGGGTGTCCACTTTGACCGGAAAGCTGTGCCCGGCAATCGGGTCCGCATCGGTATAAAGCCTGGTATTCGTGCCCGCAGGTTTGTCGGCCAGCGTGCCCCCCCCCTCGCCCCCGGCAAGCCGTGCGGTTTCAACTGCCCGCTTGATCGCCGATTCGGAAATGTCGGTGGAATGGGCATATCCTGCCACTTCGCCCCGGACGGCGCGCAAGCCGAATCCCTCGGACGCATCGTAGCTGGCGGTTTTCACACGACCATCGTCGAAGACCAGCACTTCGGACCGGCGCCGTTCAAGGAACAGTTCCCCATCGTCCGCACCCGCCACAGCCCCTTTCAACAGCGCCAGCGCCCTGTCCTGATCAAGATGCGTGTCGAATGGTTGGAAAGACGTGTCGGCCATGAAACCCCCGGGGTGAAATTGATCCAGATCAAAGAAAGCGCGTTTTTGCCGCAAGCAAGCTTCTTTAACTGATGACCAGAATATGGTTTTAACCGCTCCCAAGACAACGGGAGGATTGTGTCGGCATCAGCCGGACTTTTCCTGCCTTTGCATTTTGACAGAACACGCAACCGATCAGGGTAAGACATGCAACTCAAATCTTTGCTCTTGGGTCTGGCCACCACCTTCGCAGCCGCACCGGCGTTTGCCCAGCAAACGCTCGAAACAATCGGCGCTCCGGTGGACCGCGGCACAGGCTTTCAACCCGCGGCAACCGAACTGGCGCGCGATCTCCAGTGGCTGGATGGGATGATCCTCATCATCATCACCGCCATCGTCCTTTTCGTCACGGCGCTGATGGCGTACTGCGTTGTGCGCTACAACCGCCGTGCCAATCCGACGCCGTCCAGCTTTACCCACAACACCCCGATCGAGATCGCCTGGACCGTTGGTCCGATCCTGATCCTTGTGTTCATTGGCGCGTTTTCGCTCCCGGTGCTCTTCAAACAGCAGGAAATCCCCGAAGGCGACCTGACCATCAAGGTCACCGGCTACCAGTGGTACTGGGGTTATGAATATATCGGCGAAGACCTGGCCTATGACGGCTACATGATCGGCTCCCCCTTCACAGGTGGCGACAACCGCATGACACCCGAGGTAGAGGCGCAATTGGTCGAAGCGGGCTACCGCAAGGAAGACTTCCTGCTGGCAACAGACACCGCCGTGGTCGTGCCGGTTGGCAAGACGGTCGTGATGCAGGTGACCGGCGCCGACGTGATCCACTCGTGGACTATCCCGGCCTTCGGCGTGAAGCAGGACGCGGTTCCTGGCCGTCTGGCAGAACTGTGGTTCTCAGCCGAGAAGGAAGGCGTCTACTTCGGCCAGTGTTCCGAACTCTGCGGCCTTGCCCACGCCTATATGCCGATCACTGTCAAAGTGGTCAGCCAAGCGACTTATGACGCATGGCTCGAAGCGTCCAAGAACGAAGGCGGCTATGTCGATGTCCGCACGGTTCTGACCAACTAAGACCAATCGGCGCACGCGGCCCTCGCGTGCGCCACACCGACCGGCCCCTACTGACCCAACGCAGTTGAGACACACGTGACCGATACAAGCATCAACACCCAGTCGCATGTCGCCCAGAACGAGGCGCAGTTCAGCGATTATTTCGCGCTCCTGAAGCCGCGCGTGATGACGCTTGTCGTGTTCACCGCCTTTGTCGGCTTGCTGGCCGCGCCGAACCCGGTGCATCCGTTCATCGCGTTTTGCGCGATCCTGTTCATCGCCATTGGCGGCGGTGCATCCGGTGCTCTGAACATGTGGTGGGATGCCGATATCGACGCTGTGATGAAGCGCACTCAGCGCCGCCCGATCCCTGCGGGCAAGGTCACCGGTGACGAAGCCCTTGCCATCGGCATGGCGCTTTCGGCCTTTTCGGTTGTGTTCCTTGGCCTTGCGACCAACTGGGTTGCAGCAGGTCTTCTCGCCTTCACCATCTTCTTTTACGTCGTGATCTACACGATGTGGCTAAAGCGCTGGACACCGCAGAACATCGTCATTGGCGGCGCTGCAGGAGCGTTCCCTCCGATGATCGGCTGGGCTGCGGCCACCGGCGGCATCAGCGTTGAATCCGTGCTGATGTTCTGCCTGACCTTCATGTGGACGCCGCCGCACTTCTGGGCGCTGGCGCTGTTCATGCGCAAGGATTACGACAATGCCGACGTGCCGATGCTGACCGTGAGCCATGGTCGCCGCGCGACGCGTGTCCATATTCTGGCGTATACTGTTCTGCTGGCGATCCTTGCGGTCGCGGCTGGTTTTACCTCGATTGGTGGCCCTGTCTACATCGTCACATCCGTTGTGCTGAATGCGATGTTCCTGCGCGGTGCTGTCCAGATCTGGCGCCGGGACGAGGACATGTCCGAGGAAGACAACTTCCTTGTCGAGCGCAAGTTCTTCAAACTCTCCCTGCTGTATCTCTTCGCCCATTTCGGCGCGATCCTGATCGAAGCGGGTCTCGATAAGATTGGGTTTTGGGGATGAGCCTGTCCAAGCAACATGAACTTCACGAGCGGCGTTTCGGCCGCAACGTGGGTGTCGGTCTGGTCCTTGTCGGGCTGATCGCCATCGTGTTCGGTCTGACGGTCGTCAAAGTCACCCGCGGGGACTATGAGACCCCGGCAACAACATCGGTGAGCCAATGAAACCGCTTGATCCGAAGAAAAAGACCGCCCTTCAAGGCCTTGCCGTCGTCGTCTTCATGGGCGGACTGGCGTGGGCCTCAGTACCCTTCTACGACTGGTTCTGCCGGGTGACCGGCTTTGGCGGCACACCCAACGTCGCCGACGCGGGTAGCGTCGAGATCGTGGACCGCACCATCAAGGTCCGATTTGATGCGTCGCTGGAGCGCGGTATGCCGTGGGAATTCAAACCGATGCAGCTCGAGGTGGAACTGCGTCTGGGAGAAGAGGGTCTTGCCTTCTACGAGGCCTACAACCCCACCGACCGCCCGATAGCGGGCACTGCAAGCTACAATGTCGCGCCTTACGGCGCTGGCCTCTATTTCTCGAAGATCGCGTGTTTCTGCTTTGAAGAGCAGATCCTGATGCCCGGCGAGCGGGTCGAAATGCCCGTCAGCTTCTTCGTCGATCCCGACATCATGAACGACGCCGACGCGAAATTCGCGAAACACGTCACCCTGTCCTATACGTTCCACGAGATCGATCTGCCCGAAGAAACGCAGGCGATGCTTGACGCGGAGCGGACCGACAGCGGTTCTCTGAACTAACGCCTAGCCACGAGGGACCAAAATGGCGCACGCTAAAGATCATGACTATCACATCCTCAACCCCTCCGTCTGGCCGTTCATCGGCGCGGTGTCCGGGTTTGCGATGCTCTTCGGGGCGGTGCTGTGGATGCACGACAGTGGCCCCTGGCTGTTTCTGATCGGGCTGGTCGGTGTCCTTTACACCATGTTCGCATGGTGGTCGGATGTCATCGCCGAAAGCCAGGTGGGTGACCACACTCCGGTTGTGCGGATCGGCCTAAAATACGGCTTCATCCTGTTCATCATGTCCGAAGTGATGTTCTTCGCGGCGTGGTTCTGGAGCTTCTTCAAGCACGCGCTTTACCCGATGGGACCGGACAGCCCGGCCATCGACGGCGTTTGGCCGCCGGTCGGGATCGAAACGTTTGATCCGTGGCATCTGCCGCTGATCAACACGCTGATCCTGCTCTGCTCGGGGGCGGCTGCCACATGGGCCCACCACGCGCTGGTGCACGAAGACAACCGCGAAGACATGAAGTGGGGCCTGATCATCGCCATCGCGCTCGGCTTCATCTTCACGCTGTTGCAGGCTTATGAGTACAGCCACGCGGGCTTCGGCTTTGCCGGCAACATCTACGGTGCCAACTTCTTCATGGCGACCGGCTTCCATGGCGCGCACGTGATCATCGGAACGATCTTCCTGTTCGTCTGCCTGATGCGTCTGACCCGCGGTCACTTTACCCCGCAAAAGCATGTCGGATTCGAAGCGGCAGCATGGTACTGGCACTTCGTGGACGTGGTCTGGCTCTTCCTGTTTGCCGCGATCTACGTCTGGGGTCAGTAACCGCACCAGACAGGGACGTTCCGGCTTGAACGGGACGCACCAACAAGGATAAAGCAAGGCGCGCCCGAACGGCGCGCCTTTGCCACTCTCAGGAGCCCTCTTTTGTCCCGCATCACCCTGCCTTTGTTGACCGGTCTGATCGGCACGGCGATCCTTGTGTGGCTGGGCACATGGCAATTGCAGCGGTTGGAGTGGAAGCAAAACATCCTTTCGCAGATCGAAAGCCGCATCGGAGGCGATCCCGCCCCCCTGCCCGCCATCGGCAATCCGGAAGCGGACCGCTATCAGCCGGTGCAATTAACTGGCACGATTGAACCGCAAGAGCTTTTTGTTCTGGTTTCGCAGAAACGCATCGGTGCAGGGTACCTGGTGATATCCCCGTTCGTGACAGAGGATGGCCGTCGTATTCTCGTGGACCGTGGCTTTATTCCCGTAGAAGACCGCAGCGTCGCGCGTGATGGTGGCGCAAAAGATATCACGGGTAATCTGCACTGGCCCGACGACCGGACATCTTCGACCCCGGAGAATGACATTACGGGGAACACATGGTTCGCCCGTGACATTGACGCGATGTCCGACGCGCTGAACACAGAGCCGCTTCTGGTGATTGCCCGCAACATGTCGCCCGCCGATCCCGGTGTGACGCCCCTGCCAGTGGACACGAGCGGCATTCCGAACGATCACCTGCAATACGCGATCACTTGGTTCTCGCTCGCCGTTGTCTGGCTGGTCGGAACCATCGCGCTGGTATGGCGCTTGCGACAGACGAAGGAAGGCTGAAACCTGATGCAGTATATCTCGACCCGCGGCAAAGCCCCGGCGCTTGGATTTGAAGACACGATGCTGTCGGGGCTTGCCCGCGACGGTGGTCTGTATGTGCCAGAAACCATCCCGACACTTTCCGCAGATGACATCCGCGCGATGCACGGGCTGTCCTATGAAGAGATCGCGTTCCGCGTGATGCGGCCCTTTGTGGGCGATGCGTTTACAGACGAGGTCTTCGTTGACCTGATCGCCAAGGCCTATGCCGGGTTTGGCCACGATGCCCGCGCGCCGCTGGTGCAGTTGGGCAATGGGCATTTCCTGCTCGAACTGTTCCATGGGCCCACGCTGGCGTTCAAGGACTTCGCGATGCAGCTCATCGGGCAGATGTTCCAGGAGGCACTGTCCCGCAGCGGCAAACGCGTGACCATCGTCGGCGCGACCTCGGGCGACACCGGCTCTGCCGCGATCGAGGCGTTCCGGGGGCTGGATGCGGTTGACGTGTTTATTCTTTACCCGCATGGCCGGGTGTCCGAGGTGCAGCGCCGCCAGATGACCACACCGGTGGAATCGAATGTCCACGCGCTTGCGCTGGATGGCACGTTTGACGACTGTCAGGCGCGGCTGAAGGACATGTTCAACCATTTCGAGTTCCGCGATGCGGTGAAGCTGGCTGGCGTGAATTCAATCAACTGGGGCCGTGTTCTGGCACAGGTGGTGTATTACTTCTCGTCCGCTGTCAGCTTGGGCGCACCGGACCGCAAGGTCAGCTTTACCGTGCCCACGGGCAACTATGGCGACATCTTCGCAGGCTATATTGCCAAGCGCATGGGCCTGCCGATTGACCGGCTGGTCGTGGCCACCAACCAGAACGACATCCTGCATCGCTGCCTGACCACAGGCGGCTATGTCACCGACAGCGTCACTCCGTCGATCAGCCCGTCGATGGACATTCAGGTGTCATCGAACTTCGAACGT